>Ga0302319_10000112_pt1 | contig 159847 bp, 126 predicted proteins | sample Bog_T0_2_FD_203319 | JGI IMG/M metagenome (GOLD analysis project Ga0302319, IMG submission 203319) | Peat permafrost microbial communities from Stordalen Mire near Abisko, Sweden - Bog_T0_2 | ecosystem: Environmental > Terrestrial > Soil > Wetlands > Peat | place: Sweden: Abisko, Stordalen...
AAAAGTGGAAGCCGCCAACGCCGCCTACGAGGCCGAATACCTCAAGCCCGTCGGCCGCGACCAGCAAAAGCTCGCCGAACTGGAAAAGGCCTTCAAAGAAGCCCAGGCCGAAGCCCATAAATACGTCGTCCCCAACCAGTTCACCGATATTGCCGAGCGAAACGGCGCCGAAGGGCTGAACGCGCAAACCGGCCTAGACGAGACGCAATTCTTCTGGTCCATGCCCGAGAATCGCCTCGAACTCTGGGCCTATCTTGAGAGCAGCCGCCTGGCCGACACCGTGCCCCGTGAGTTCTACAAGGAGCGCGACGTGGTCATTGAAGAGCGCCGCATGCGCACCGACTCCAACCCCGAGGGCCGTCTCCTGGAGCAATTCGTCGCCACCGCCTATGTGGCCCACAACTACGGGCGAAGTGGCGTGGGCTGGCCCAGCGAACTCAACCAGATCAACGCCACCGAGGCCATGGAGTTCCACAAGAAGTACTATGTCGGTGCGAACATCGTCGTCTCCCTCGTCGGCGACGTCAAAGCCTCCGACGCCATGCCGGTGCTGGAGAAGTACTTCAGCCGCATCCCCGCCGGACCCAAACCCGAGGAGATGACCACCGTCGAGCCCAAGCAGTTCGCCGAGAAGACTGTCGTCATCCGCGACCCCAACCAGCCCATCTACTTCGAAGGCTATCACCGGCCCGACTATCGCGATCCCGACGATGCTGTGTATGACGCCATCAGCGACATTCTCTCCAACGGCCGCGTCTCACGCCTCTATCGCAGCCTGGTCCGCGACCAGCAGATCGCCGCCGAAGTCGAAGGCTTCAGCCCCTATCCCGGCAGCAAGTATCCAGGCCTGTTTGTCTTCGCAGCCGCTCCCCTGCCCGGCCATACGCCGCAGGAGATGCGCGACGCAATCCACAAGGAGATCGAGAGGCTCAAAGCGGCCGATGTAAGCGATGAAGAACTGGCCATGTTCAAGACCCGCACCCGCGCCGACCTGCTGCGCGGCCTGGCCGACAATCAGGGCCTGGCTAACGACCTGGCCGAATACCAGACCCGCTACGGCGACTGGCGTGAGCTCTTTCTCCAACTCGACAAGGTGGACAAGGTTACGAAAGCCGACATCCGCCGCGTAGCCAGCCTGATATTCGTAGCCAGCAACCGCACCGAAGCCTGGACCGAAACCGAAGCGCCCGCAGCCAGTACGCAGCCCGCCGCGCCCGCCCAGAAAGACGGAGGCGCGCAATGAACGGCCTCATGAAGGGTGCGGGCTTGAACCCGCACATTGCGTGCCGCACAACAACCCGGGCTTCAGCCCCCGAGGGATCGCTCATCTCGAAATCCATCTTCGCCGCCGCCCTCTTCGCCGCCCTGCTCGCCCCCATCAACCTCCACGCCCAGCAGGACAAACCCTGGGACAGAATCCCCATCCCCAAACTCCATGACTTCAAGCCCCAGCAGCCCAAACGCATCGAGCTGAAAAACGGCATCGTGATCTTTCTCCAAGAGGATCACGAACTCCCCTTCGTCTCCGGGTCCATCCTCATCCCCGGCGGCTCGCGCGATGAAAGCCCCGCCAAGACCGGCCTGATCGGCCTCTACGGCCAGGCATGGCGTACCAGCGGCACCGCCAAAATCGACGGCGACGCCCTCGACGATCTGCTCGAAGCCAAGGCAGCCCACATCGAGACCGGTGGCGACGACGACTCCACCGCCGTCTCCTGGGACTCGCTCAAAGGTGACGCCGACCAGGTTTTTTCGCTCGCTTTGGACTTGTTTCTTCATCCCAAATTCCGCCAGGAAAAGCTGGAGCTCGCCCAGCAGCAGGAAGCCACCGGCATCGTCCGCCGCAACGACGACGAGTCGGGCATCGCCGGGCGCGAGTCTATCAAGCTGGTCTATGGCGCCAACAGCCCTTACACCCGCCAGCCCGAGTTGGCCACCATCGGCGCCGTTACCGTCGGAGACCTGAAGGCCTGGCACGACCGGACCGTGGGCGACGGAAAGCAGGGTGGCGGCAAACTCATCGTCGGCATCAGCGGCGACTTCAATCCCGTGGCCATGGAAGCCAAACTGCGCACCGCTTTTGAAGGCCTGCCGCCGTGCAAACCCACACCCGTTCGCCACGATGTCTTCGCCGGCCCCACCCCCGGCGTCTACTTCATCAACAAGGTAGACGTGAACCAGTCCGACGTGGAGATCGTGGGCATTGGCACCGACCGTCACAATCCCGACGTGCCCACCATCGCCATCATGAATGAGATCCTCGGCGGCAGTTTTGCCAGCCGCCTCTTCCAGAAGGTGCGCACCGAGCTCGGCCTGGCCTATTCGGTTGGCGGCGGCATCTCCTTCGCCTATGACCACCCCGGCCCTTTCAGCGCGGATGTGCTCACCAAGAGCGCCACCACCGTGGACGCCACCAAGGCCACGCTGGCTGAAATCGCCGGCGTCAACACAAAGCCTTTCACCGAGGAAGAACTGGCCCGCGCCAAGGACAACATTCTCAACTCCTTCCTCTTCCGCTACGACACCCGCGACAAGGTCCTCGCCGAGCGGGAGCGCCTGGAGTTCTACGGCTACCCGTCCGACTACCTTGAAACCTACCAGGCCGCGCTCGAAAAAGTGACCGTTGCCGATCTTGAGGCAGCGGCAAAGAAGTACATTCACCCGGAAAAGCTGGCCATTTTAGTGGTCGGCAACAGCAGCGAGATCAGGCCCGGCCTCGACCAGCTCAACCTCGGCCCCATCCACAGCATTGACATCACCATCCCCATGCCCGCCCGGCCGGCCGCCGGAGCCGAAAAGCAGTAGCAGCTAAAGGCCTGGGTGCCCCATCCTTGCCGTCCGCCGCGGTGGATTTTTGCGGCAAGGGTGGGGCACAAATCTCATGAGGAGCAAGTCCATGGCAAGCAATCTACCGGAATCAGCCCCGAGCCTCGCCGCCGCCCAAAGCCTCATCGCCGCGGGCGTCACCATCTCCCGGCCTGAAACCTGCGTCATCGATGCCTCGGTCGAGGTCGCCGCCGGCACCATCATCGAGCCCTACGTCCAGCTTCTCGGCTCGACCCGCATCGGCACGAACTGCCGCATCCGCTCCTATACTGTGATCGAAGACTGCACCCTCGGCAACGACGTCCTCGTCCGCCAGAGCTGCATCCTTGCCGACAGCACCGTCGCCGACGGAGCCCGCATCGGCCCCTTCGCCCACCTGCGCCCGGGCAGCGAAATCGGCGAAGAGGTGCACATCGGCAACTTTGTCGAAGTCAAAAAGGCCAAGCTCCACAAGGGCGTCAAAGCCGGCCACCTGGCCTACCTGGGTGACGCCGAGATCGGCGAAAACACCAACATCGGCGCCGGTGTCATTACTTGCAACTACGACGGCGTAAACAAGCACGCCACCCGCATCGGCAAAGACGCCTTCATCGGCAGCGACTCCACGCTGGTCGCCCCGGTCACAGTCGGCGATGGAGCCTACATCGGCGCCGGCTCCTGCATCACCAAGCCAGTGCCGAACGGATCGCTGAGCGTGGCTCGGGCCCGCCAGGTCACAAAAGAAGGCTGGGCCAACGCCCGGCGGGCCCGCCAGAGCGCGCAAAAGCCCCCGCAAACCACGCACGAGTCGCCGGAGGCAATCGCTGCTGAACCGGCTCTTCGTGATCGGGTCGGTTGATTGCGGCCAAATCCCATGAGACTGCGTCAAAAAAATAGCTGTCCATTTTGCTGCAATGCAGCCAAAATAGATTGTCCAGCATCAAACATGCAGCAAAACTAAGAAAGTTATTCCCGCCGGCGGCGGCAAGGAGTAACCTTCACCTAGCAAGACCCGTGATTGACCGGGTAAAGCCTTGGCCGGGGATCCAAACGCGCCACCAGCCAGCTTGCCCTTGTTTGTTCCACATTCAACACTGATCCGATTTTTCCTTGTTGATCTGCAGAGAACGCATCCCAGATTATTCTGGAATGTGGATGGAAGTTGAGAAGCCTCTACGTGCTCAGGCAAATCCGCCAGGCACGAGGGTAACTTCCACCAGCCATGCTCAGCCGGTTGCGCTGAGTCCTTGCTGCAGGCTCAAACAAGACTTTTGATCGCTGAAGCGGATTCTTCCCTGCGGGTTTCCAGGTCATGGGAAACCTGATTTGCTTCACGGCAGGCGAATTACCGCTATCGGCAGGTTCGCCTGCACCGGCTGCCTTCCGGACAGCAGGGGTCCACGGAGGATCGAAGCTTGGCACTGAACCTGGCACGACTGCAACCACTGCCCCATGCAGGCAGTTCCAGCGCGGAGTCTGACGCGCGCATGGCCATCCGAAAGCGGCGCGCCGCGCGCATCCTGGTGGTGGATGACGAGCCGCACGTTCGCTCCATGATCGCCTCTACCCTGGAACGCCAGGGCTACGACGTGCAGTTGGCCGCCAGCGGCCGCGAGGGCATGGAGATCCTCGATCTCAACGCCTTCGACCTGGTCCTCACCGACATCGTGATGCAGGACGGCAATGGCATAGCCTTGCTCGAGCGCATCCACGGCCAACAGCCGCAGCTTCCTGTGGTGATGGTCACCGCCATTCACGACATCAGCGTGGCCATCGACTCCATGCGTCGAGGCGCCTATGACTATCTGCTCAAGCCCTTCGAACGCGAGCACCTGGTGAACACCGTGCAACGCGCACTCGACCATCGCCAGGCGTTGCAGGATAGCCACAACTACCAGCAGAACCTCGAACAGGTGGTCCGGGCTCGTACTGAAATGCTTCGCCAGGCAATGGAAAACCTGGAGCACTCCTATGACGTGACCCTGGAGGCGCTGGGCGACGCGCTCGATCTCAAGGACTCTGAGACCGAGGGCCACTCCAAACGCGTGACGGCTTATACCATCGCCCTGTCCCGCGCCATGGGCATCAGCCCTGCGCAGATCAAGATCATCGCCCGCGGTGCCTTTCTCCACGACATTGGCAAGATGGCCATCCCCGACGAAATCCTCCGCAAACCCGGCAAGCTCTCCCCGGAAGAGCAGACCGTGATGCGCGAGCACTGTGCACGCGGCTATAACATGCTGCGCAAGATCCCCTTTTTGGCGGAGTCGGCCGAGATCGTCTTCTCCCATCAGGAACACTACGACGGCTCCGGCTATCCTAACGGCCTGCGTGGAGCCGAGATCCCCATTGGCGCGCGCATCTTCGCCGTGGCCGACACCCTCGACGCCATCACCAGCGACCGCCCCTACCGCAAGGCGCGCAGTTTCGACACCGCCCGTGAAGAGATCCTGCGATGTTCCGGGACTCAATTCGATCCCGCTGTCATCGAGGTCTTCCTCAAGGTTCCCAACGAGCTCTGGCATGAGTTGCGTTCGGAGATCACCGGCCAGAACAAGCGCCTCTCCACCTTCGACATCGCTCCCGTACCCCACCCTCCGGCAAGCTGATTTGCCGCCATCCAGGCCGCAATGCCGGCTGCGGGCGTGCCCTTGCCGGCCGCGCGGCGCGCTGCCGGTGCGGTCGTGTATCTTTTCTCCATAGACCTGATCTTCTCGCCCGGAGCGTTCCCCACATATCATGCCAACATTTGCCGCAGTCGATATTGGTTCGAACTCATGCAGATTGAAGATCGCCAAGGTGGTCGCGCACCAGTTGCGAACCGTGCATGAAGACCGCGAGGTGACGCGGCTGGGCGCCAGCGTTTTCGAGTCGGGGCTGGTGTCGCCCGAGGCCATGGCCAACACCATCCAGGCGCTGAAGCGGTTTCAGCGAGCGGTGCAAACGCATGGCGTGGACCAGATTCGCGTGGTGGCCACCGCCGCCATGCGCGATGCCCGCAACGGCGCAGCCTTCCAGGCCTGGGTCAAGGCGGAGACCGGCTGGACCATGGAGACCATCTCCGGTCTCGAGGAAGGACGCCTCATTCACCTGGGCGTGATGGCATCCGACAACGGCGCAGCCAAGCCCGGCCTCTCCGGCCGCGTTCTGCTGCTGGATCTCGGGGGAGGCAGCTGCGAGATCACCTTCTCCGAACACAAGCGCATCCGCGAGACCATCAGCGTTCCGCTGGGCGCGGTGCGCCTCACGCAGGGGTTTCTCTCCGACGATCCGGCGCCGGCCGAGGGGCTGGGCCGCATGCGCCGCTGGATTCAGCGCGAGCTGCGCCGCGTTCATCGCAAAATTCAGCCCGCCCGCATCGCCGCCGTCATCGCCACCTCGGGCACCGCGGCAGCGCTGGCCGAGGCTTGTGCCGTGCAGGGCAGCAAAACTGGGGGCAAGCCAGCCAGCCAGCGAGCCGGCAAGTCAGCCAAAACGACGGTCAACTCGACCGCTGGGATGGCCGCGACCAAAGACGTTCGCAAGCTGAGCGCGAAGCTGGCGAAGATGAACCTGGCCCAGCGCGAGGCCGTGCCCGGCATCGGCCCGCGCCGCGCGGAGATCATTGTGGCCGGAGCCGAAGTTTTTGCGGAGCTGCTGGAAAGCTTTGCCCTGCCCGGCTTCCGCTATTCGCCCCTCGGCCTGCGCGACGGCATATTGGCCCAGATGCTGGCCCAGCAGGACGCCCGCGCCCAGGCCCATCGCGAGTTCGAACATGAGCGCTGGGAGAGCGTGCTGGCCACCGCCCGCCGCTACGGCGTCGATCCCAAGCAGGCGGAGCCGGTGCGCGCCCACGCCGTCCAGCTCTACCGGGATCTAAAGGCGCTCCACGAACTGCCTGCTGAGTACGAGAGCTGGATTCAGGCCGCCGCCCTCTTGCGCGATACCGGCAAGTTCATCAACCACCAGGGCCATCACCGGCACACGCAGTACATTGTTTCCAGTTCGGAGATCTACGGCTACAACCAGCTGCAGCGCACCACCGTCTCCGCCATCGCCCGCTACCTGGGCAAGAGCCGCCCCCAGCCCGGCGACCGCGCGCTGCGCAACATTCCCGCCGCCGAACACGCACATGTGCACCGCGCGGTGGTGCTGCTGCGCCTGGCCGTGGCCCTCAACCAGGACCGCGCCAGCGACGTGCTGCGCGTTCGCGCCAAGGTCTATCCCAAGCGTGTGTATCTTGAAGTGGAACCGGGACGCACCGGCGCCGAGCTGGAGCTCTGGTCGCTGCGCAAGGAGGCCGCTTACTTCCGCGAGGTCTTCGGTCGCGAGCTCTTTGCCACGCTGGCATAAATGGCGCGCGCCATGCGCGGATCGATGAGCCAGCGCAGCAGCGGCGGATGCCGGTCCATGTCCACGCGAGCGATTGAGCCCTTCCGCATGCGGATCGCCGCGCCGCCGTTGCCGGTAATCATGCGGCCCAGAAACTGGAACAGGTTGGGGTTGTGCCCCACCATCAGTACGCCATCCAATTCGGCGTACTTGGCCAGCAGTTGCTGAAAGGCCGCATAATCGGCGCTCAATCCCAGCGCCGGGCTGACTTCGACCTTAGCCTCATAGCCCAGCTCCGTGCCCACAAACTGCGCCGTCTGCAAGGCGCGCTTCAAGGGGCTCGAGACGATCACGTCCACCTGCACCTTGAGCGCCGAGAGCATGCGCGCCATCAACATGCACTGCTCCTTGCCTTCTTTGATGAGCGCCCGCTTGGCATCCAGAACGGGGTTTCCCCGGCTGAGGCCTGCATTGGCGTGACGCATGAGATAGAGATTCATAAAAGTTGATTCGGAATGGGATACGCTCCGGGTTTTCCGCTCCCTTCAGCTCTCCCGGAGCAACGATATTAACACGATTGTAACAATTTCATTGGACTCCCAAAGGAGCAATGACGGCGGGCCGACGAAAAAGCACTTCGTGGAGACGGCATTCATCCCTCGGTTCTTACTTTGCTCAGAGCCGGAATTCTTTTGCGAGTTCTTATTTTGGCGGGGGCAGGGGCATTTGTGCCTCGGAAGAGATTTGCGAAGGGATTTGCCTTCAGGTGCGTGGATTTCCCTTTCCGGAAATTCGAGGCCCGGCACACCATAGTTCGCTGATGAGAAGCCCTCCCAGACGGGATCGCCGCTCGATCAGGCTGAAGCCTGCAGCGTGCAAGGCAGAGCGGTGGTCGGGCAGCGCGCGGACGGTCAGCCCGGTGAGCCAACCAAACGCCATGTAGAGACCCATGACCAGCGGCCGGGCGATGAGCCTGCCTCGCCAGCCCGTGGGTATTGCAAACTCGGAAACGACCCATAGCGCCGAAGGCGAGACCGATGCGTGGAGCCGTGCGGACAGGGCTTCAACCTCCGCGGTGGTCAGGCAGTCGAGAAAGAAATGCGTAGCAATCAGGTCGTATGGCGCGATTGCTTCTTTCACCGCCGGCTGCCATTCTCGAATGTCCGCGAGATAAATGCGGACACGCCCGGCCGCTGCCCCCGCGCGGCGATGAAGCGCCTGCAACATCGCTGGACTGGCATCCACAGCATCGATAGTGACGCCGTGATTTGCGCCCACCAGCCGTGCCGTAAAGCGGCCGTCCCCATCGCCCAGCACCAGCGCGTGCCGGCAAGCGGTCAGGCGGGGGAGGAATGTGAATCGGGCGAGCGCAAGCCACGGCCCAAAGCTGAACCATTCCATCCAGCGATAGAGCCGCGCCAGCGAGTTGAAGTTGGGCGCGCGGCTCATCGCAGCAAGGACGCCAGCGGCGTGAACAGGGCCAACGGAGTGAGCAGGACCAGGTCGGCGCCGGCGCGCAGCGCGAGCGGCGTCATCCTCCCACGCATTCTGTCGAGAAACGCCAACAGCAGCGCGCTCGCTGCCCCAGCGCACAGCAGAGCCGCCGGGCGAAACTGGGTGAGGGAGACAATCGCCGCGGCAAGCAGTCCTGAAAGCGCGAGCAGACAAGCAAACACACGGATGCGGGTCCTGCTGAAATCGCCTTCGCTCAAGCCGCTCTCCCACCTCTCGATCGCATGGCAGTTGAGCCAGGCCAGCAACGCAAAGAAGATCGCAGCAGCCGCGAACGGCCACAGCTTCGCGCCGTTCAACCAGTCGGTCCGGTTAAATGCCGGCAGGGCGCAGGCAGCCGTGAACAACACCCCTACCAGCAGTTCCTTCCTCAAAATCCGTGTTTCCCCGAAGCCCGCTCCCTTGCCGGGGGAGTGAACCCGCGTGAAGTAAGCCAGCGCTGCGGCAGCCAGCACCGAGTTGCGATCACGCGCAGCCGCGGGCATCAGCATGAAGACAATCGCCGCGGCCCCGCACGCTGCGGCGATGGCCAGCGGAATAAGCAGCCGCCGATGGCGATCATGAAAGCGATGCCGCTCGCGCAGGCCGCCCATCTCGCCCAGGCGCAGCGCGCCGCGCACATCCAGAAGCCGGTCAGTAATGTAGACGGCCCATGCCGCCAGCGCCAGCAGCACAGGAATCCAGGCGGGCAATCGAATTCCTGCCGCCCAGGCAAACCCGAGCGACCAGACCACGGCCACCGAGGGCGCGTCCAGGCTGGTCAGATGCCACAGCCGCAGCGGCGCAGGCGCATCGAAGCGGCGCCGGCCCGCGGAAATCGAGCTGGCAACGCTGCCCTTCGTCTGCGGATTGGGGAGTGTCTGCGGCACAGTTTCAATTGTAGCCACCTGCGGCTGGGCTGGCGCTCGCTGCTCGCTCGCATGGGCCTCATGGCTTTCCTCCCTTGCAACAGAAAGCAAAGACGCCGCCAGAATGGTGCAACCAGGCGGCTCGGCAGTCGGATCTTCATCTCCGCGCGGCAACCCGGCTGTTATCCTTGGTCCAATGGCCTTTTCATCTTCATACAGCTCCGGCTCGACCCTCCACCAGCCTGCGCAGAGCCCCTCCTCGCTGGCCACCTGGCTGCTGTTTGCCGCCATCTTTCTCGCCGTGCAGGTGGGCTCGCTCTTCTCTCCGCCGCTGTTGGACGACGTGGACGCAGCCCACGCCGAGGCAGCCCAGCACATTGTCGACAGCGGCAACTGGATCACCTGCCAGATCAACGGCATCCGCTACATCGAAAAACCCCCGCTGCCCTACTGGACCGTCGCCGTCAGCTACAAGCTCTTCGGCGAGAACACCTTCGCCACCCACCTGCCCAACGCGCTGGCCATGCTCGGCCTGTGCTGGCTGGCCTGGCACTGGACACGCCGCGCCTGGGGCGCCCGCGCCGGACTCTACGCCGGCCTGGCCGTGCTCACCTCCATCGGAGCATTCCTCTACACCCGCTTCATCATTCCCGAGTCCTACTTGAGCCTGTTCCTGCTCATCGCCCTCTACGCCCTCATCACCGCCCTGGAGCGCGGCGAGTACAACCGCCTCTACTGGTCCTATGCCTGCGTAGCCCTGGCCCTGCTCACCAAGGGCCTCATCGCCCCGGTCTTTTTCATCGGCGCGGCTCTGCCTTACCTCATCCTCACCGGCCAGTGGCGCCGCTGGCGCAAACTGCACCTCTTCACCGGCACGCTCGTCTTCCTGGCCATCGCCGCTCCATGGCACATCCTCTGCGGCCTGGCCAATCCTGACCAGGGACACCCCATCGGCAACCACCCCACCATCGGCAACGTGCACGGCTTCTTCTACTTCTACTTCGTCAACGAGCACTTGCTGCGCTTCTTCTCGCTGCGCTATCCGCACGACTACAACAAGCTGCCCGGCGTCTTGTACTGGCTGCTGCACCTCGTGTGGCTCTTCCCCTGGAGCCTGTTCCTGCCCGCGCTCTTCGCCATCGCCTGGAAGACCCGCCACCACTGGCTCCAGCACCTGCGCCACGACGCCGGCCAGACCGTCGACTTCTACCTCGACCACGCCGTCCGTGAAGACGTGGCCAGCTACGTGATCGGCCTCAAGTTCCGCGTGCGTACCGTCTGGCTGCTGTCGCTCTTTTCCGTGTGGACCCTGCTGTTCTTCTCCATCTCCTCCAACCAGGAGTACTACACCTTCCCGGTCTGGACGCCGCTGTTCATCCTCATCGCCGCCGTCCTCTCCGGCATTGAAGAGAAGCGCGGTCTCGACGGCAGTGCTGACGGCCATCGCAACAGCAGCAACCCGCTGCTTTCCACAGCCTGGTTGACCGGCGCGCAGGCCGTTTTTGCAGTCATCGGCGTGCTGGCCGCGCTAGCCCTCGCCTGGGGCCTTTGGGACTCGCGCCACCTGCCCTACGTCTCCGACATCGGCACTCTCCTCGCCCATCGCGCCGTCGGCGACTACACGCTTTCCATGTCCCACTTCTTCGATCTCACCGGGCCGTCCTTCGCCGCCCTGCGCCTGCCCGCCGCCCTCGCCGGCATCGCCCTGCTCATCGGCCCGGCCGTCGGCTGGCTGCTGCGCGTGAAAGGCAAACACATCACTGCCACCCTCAGCATCGCCCTCACCTTCACCGTCTTCCTCATCGCCGCGCACATCGCCTTTGCCCGCTTCTATCCCATGCTCGGCTCCAAGCCCTTCGCCGATACCATCATCCAGAAAGGCTCGCCCACGGACACCTTCATCATCTTCGGTGACCAGTCCGACGCTTCCTCGGTCATCTTCTACACCAACAACTTCCTCGGCCACCGCCCTGCCAAGCTGGTGCTGCCCCGCTGCGGCCAGCATGGCGAAGGCTCCACGCTTCTGTGGGGCTCCTGCTACCCAGACGCGCCCGACATCTACCTCAGCCAGGATCAGCTCTCCAAACAGTGGGGCACCGGCGGGCGCAAATGGCTCTTCGCCCAGGACCTGAACCAGCCCAAAGCCGAAAGCCTGCTCGCCGGCCGCCTGTACCCCGTCCAGTCCCTCGCCGACAAAGCCCTCTGGACCGACCGCCCCCTGCCGTAGGGAGGTCTTGCAGACGAACGAAGTCTGGTAGGCGAGGGCCTGCGCACTTGATCAGATCGAAAGTCTAGTCCGGAAAGAATCGCGACGCGCAGGCGCAGGGAATCGTGGCGGGTAGACGGAGGGAGCAGGGGCCTTCAGGCCCCTGAATGGTCGTAGGCCAAGGGAAGCGGCTTTAGCCCCGGGCCTTGTCGCACAGATTGATGCCGGGTGCCGGGCGCCCCATCCATTTCACGGCCTCATCGTGAAATGGGTGGGAAACCACGGACCTCCTGTGAGCGATTAGCGAGCGTCTGCCCCACCGCAGGTGGCCGCCCGCATCTTCCCACCCGGCAAAAGCTCAAACACCTGCCCCCGCCAAAGAACCCGCCGCCCCCAATACCCCGCCACCCAAAACCCAAACCCCATCAGATCGCGCAGCGGATATAGCACCAGCAGCCCAAACCAGCTGCGATCGCCCACCACCGCGCGGCCCACGGCGACAGCCAGCGCCAGCCGCGTCACCAGGCTCCAGGCAAACAGCCCCAGCCCCCACCCGGCATGGCCAAGCCCAAGGCAGCCGGCGAGCGCCAGCAGCCCATACGGCACGCTGAACGTCAGGCAGGTTCCAAAGTGCCCCGCCGGCCGCGAGAAGCGCGTCGACTTCATCCACCGCACCTGGTGCTTCATCGAGTCCAGAAAATTTGAGTTGATCACCATGTGGTCAATGGCGTGATGGCTCAGCACCACTCGCTCGCCCAGCTTGAAGGTCTCATTGCCCAGCACAAAATCGTCCGCGCAATAGTCCGCCGTCACCTTGAATCCGCCCATGCGCCGGATCGTTTCGCGGCGGAAGGCCATGGTCGGCCCCAGCACAAACTGCATCCCCTCCATGGCCCGCGCCGCCAGAACCCCCGAGGTCATCTCCACGCTCATGCCCACGGCCTCCAGCCGCGCCCACAGCCCGCCCTCCACCGCCACGCCGCGATACGGGCAGGTCATCCCGCCCACCTGCGCATCGGCAAACGGCAGCGCCACGGCGCGCAGATAATCCGGCGTCACGCGCACGTCGCTGTCGCTGATGACGAGGATCTCGTGCGCCGCCGCAGCCTCCATCAGTTCCATCGAAGCAACCTTGGCGTTAATGTAGTCGGGCTCGCCGCTGGTAGAAAGAAATTTGACGGGCACAGCCGGAAAGCGCGCGGCCACCTCGCGGGCGATAGCCAGCCCAGTGTCCTCAGCCGAGCGCGTGCAGAAAAGAATCTCGTACTTCGGATAGTCCTGCTGGAAGAAAGTCTCAAGATCGGCTTCGAGGCCGGGTTCCGCCCCATGCAATGGCTTGAGCAGCGTCAGGGCGGGCGTAAATCCCGGCGGCGCAGCCATCTGGTCGAGGGCTCGCCGCCGCTCCTTGAGGTAGCCCGACACCGCCCACAGCACAATGGCGGCAAATCCGGTGGAAGTAACCAGCCCGAGAGCGCCCAATGCTAGAAGAACGTAAAACATGCAAGTCAAGCATACCCGCAGTGGGCAGATTCGAGCGATGGTCCCGTCGGTGCAATAGGAATTGCAATCAGTTTGGGAGATCCCGAGGGCGCCAAGACGAGTGCGCCGCTAGGACTTCCGCGAAGCCGCCTTGGCCACCACGGTCGTCCGCCGAATCGGCACAATCGCCCCTGCGGTCCCCGGCACATTCTGTTGAAACCGCGTCAGCATCTCTGTCCGCACATATTCCACAAAGCTCTGCATCTGCCGGTTCATCTCTTCCATCCGCTCCCGCATCTGCAGAATGATCCCGATGCCCGCAATGTTCACGCCCAGGTCGCGGGCCAGATTCAGGATGAACTCAAGCCGCTCCAGGTCCTCGTCCGTATAGAGCCGCGTGTTGCCCTCGGTCCGCGACGGCTTCAGCAGACCCTCGCGCTCATAGAGGCGCAGCGTCTGCGGATGAATCTCGTACATTTCGGCCACCGCCGAGATCATGTACGCGCCCTTCGATTTGCGTTTTGCGGCCATAGTGTTTGTGCCAACAGCTTATCGCAGTTCATGGTGGAGTTTCATGACCCGTCTGTTCCCTATTCCCTGTCTCTATCAAACAGCGCCACCCGCGGGTCCTGCGGATTCAGCTTGGCCAGCTCGCGCATGATCTCGCGACTGCGCTCGTCGTTGAGCGTGGGGATAACCACCTCCACCGTCACAATCTGGTCGCCGCGCTGCTCCGGCCGCCCCGCGTTCTCGACTCCCCGCTCCCGCATGCGCAGCTTCTGCCCGCTCTGCGTGCCGGGCGGAATCTTCAACTGCGCACGGCCGTCGATGGTCGGCACATCCACCTTCGCCCCCAGCGACGCTTCGGCAATGGTCACCGGAACCGTCAGCTGAATATCATCGCCCACGCGCGTAAATACCGGGTGCGTCCCGGTCCGCACAATCAGAAACAGGTCCCCCGCCGCGCCGCCGTTCAACCCCGCATTGCCTTTGCCCTGCAGCCGGATTCGCTGCCCATCGCGCGTCCCCGCCTTGATGCGGAAATCCACCGTCTCGGTGTGGTTGACCACGCCTTCTCCATGGCAAGTGCCACAGGCGCTGGTCGTCCGACCCGTCCCGTTGCAGCGCGGGCACGGGATGTTGAACTTCATCCGCCCGCCCATCTGCGTTACCTGGCCGGTGCCGTTGCACTCCGAGCACTGGGTCGGCCCGCCGGTCGAGGCCTGCCCATGGCAGGTCGGACAGGTCTCCTGCCGATTGACCTGGATGCGCGCTTGCCCGCCGCGTATCGCCGTCCAGAAGTCGACCGTGGCCTGGTACTCGAGGTCGGTTCCCGGCTGCGGCCCGCGCGCGCGCTGCGGCTGCTGCGCCCCGGAAAAAATGCCCGAGAAAATATCCTTGAAGCTCCCCCACGACTGCGACCCCGCCCCCTGCTCCGGTCCCGCACCACCCTGAAATCCGGAAAAGTCGAACCCGCCAAAGTCCACCGGCGGCTGCCCGCCGGCCGACTGCTGCCGCGCATAGGCCTCGGCCTGCGCCGGGTCAATCTGATCCGAGTAGAAGCCCACCTGGTCATACACCTTGCGCTTCTTCTCGTCGCTCAGCACGTCGTTGGCCTCGGAGATCTCCTTGAACTTCTCCTCCGCCTTCTTGTCCCCCGGGTTCACGTCCGGATGGTAGCGCCGCGCCGCCTTGCGGAACGCCTTGCGGATCTCGTCCGAAGTCGCCGTCTTCTTCACGCCGAGCGTTGCGTAATAGTCCTTGTTTTGTGTCGTGGGCATGGTTTCCTTGAATTCGCTTCCCTTTGCATCTCCCTAGAAACTGTCATCCTGAGCGAAGGTCGCCGCGGCGACCGTAGTCGAAGGACCTGCGGTTGCTTTTCGCTTCCGTCTCCGAACCCTAGCCACTGCCTCAGGCAATCCGGCGCGCTTTCAAATCTCCTGCCTCGGTTCGGGGGGCCGGGAAAATCTCCACCTCGATCCGCGCCAGCACTTCCCGGCTGGCCAAAGCAAGATCGTACGACATCTGCATCTTCATCCAGAAATCAGGGGTGGTTCCAAAATAGCGCGCCAGGCGCAGCGCTGTATCCGCCGTAATCCCCCGGCGCTCGCGCAGGATCTCTGAAATCCTCGTCACCGGTACTCGCAAGGCAAGGGCCAAAGCATTGGCCGAAAGCCCCAGTGGGACTAGAAAATCCTCACGCAAGAACTCTCCAGGATGGATCGGCACCCCCCTCTGGTCGTGTTTCCTCGCAATGCTCATCGCCGGCTCCCCTTAGTGATAGTCAACAATCCCCACATCCCAGGCATCCTTGCCGTCCCAGCGGAAGCAAATCCCGTATGGGTCGCTCACAGCGCATTGCACTAATCACTTGCAGCCAGCCGAGGATGACCAAACACAAGGCAGTCTTCTTCGCTGGACAGAAATGTGCCGATTCGCGGTGCTGCATTGCGAAGAATGAAGTCAGCTCGCGTCGTGGTGCAGTTGCCGATTCGCAGCCAAATTACTTTGGGCGGACTGCCCAGCAAAGAACTCCTTTGCGCAAAGTCCGAGTCCTTCGATAGGATCGCAAATCCGTTTTCCTGCGCGTACTGCCAAATCTTTACGTCGGAGGCGCCGCGAAGACCGCAATCCCGCAGGTGGAGCGATTGGGGATAGATGTCGGCGAGTCCAGCCACCAGCCGCTGCGAAAGATTCTCGTCGAAGAGAAGCTTCACGACGTAACAATCTCAAATCTGCGTTCTCCGTCCGCGGCAAAGGCTAGACACGCGCGAATATCATTCTCAGTGAGATCCGGAAAATCGGCCAGAATCTCCGCTTGAGTCATGCCCGCAGCCATGTAACCCAGCACATCGTAAACCGTAATCCGGAGCCCGCGAATGCAAGGCTTCCCGCTGCGCTTGGCCGGATCGATCGTGATCATCTGCGAGTAATCCAATGGTTCTCTCCGTCCCGTGAAGATTGTGACAAGTATAGGCGCGGCTCATCCACGATGCAAAAAGTTCAGAAACAAGCTTCTGCGCCCAAATCCCTATGCCTTCGCATCCCGCGCTGCAATTTGGGCCTTCTGAGGCTGAGGAACGAGGGTATTGAACATCGAACCGATCCGCGCCGGTTGCACAATAAGAACTTCCACAATCAAATTGACGAGGCCAAAGAATTTCTCGATGTTATCTCTGTTGCCCTCAATCACGATCTGACCCGAGTGGACCGCATTATTTCCAACGACCCGCACCAAGTCCAGCGACTGCTGGATTTGGGTAGACAAGCCGCCTTTTACCAAAGTTCCGATGTCCAAGTTTAGGTCTCTCCCCGGCAATCTGCGCTCGACGCAGATCATCTGGATCGCGAGGCGTAAAAGTGCGGCGGCCGCGCGAGGAGAATTGGGAAACACCTGTCGGGCTTCGTTGTACACTGCTTGGACCTTCTCTGGACACCCATCAATCGGATCAGCTAGGCCCGACTTAATAGGCCAACCAAGAGATTGGCTCTTCCAGAAACAATAACTCTGACAGTGCAGACACCGTGAGGTAGTCCATCTGGAAGATGCCTCCCCACCGCCATGCGGAAGACCAATATACCGCCACTCGTGCTGTGAGAAGCAGTTGCAATGTGGACAGGTGAATGAGCCCTCATTAAATGCCGGTTTTACATATCCGGTAATGGCCATCCAATTTCCTTCTCAAGAACGGTGCCTCGGGCCGTTAACTGGAATGCTGAAAAGGCGGCTCAGCAAAGCCTGCCGCCTTTCCATCACGCGTGTGGTTGACCCCGACCAGTGCCTATTTCTTGTCTTCCACGTCCACGTACTCGGCGTCGATGACTCCTTCATCCTTCTTCGCCTCGCCCGCAGCAGGCTCGTCGCCCACAGCGCCGGGCCCGCCCTGCGTAGCCGCTGCGGCATTGGCCTTGTAGAGCACCTCGGCCAGCTTGTGGCTGGCGTGGGTCAGCTTCTCGTGCGCGGCCTTCAGATCGGCAGAAGTCGGCGTGCCCTCGAGCACCTTCTTTGACTCCGCAAGCACCGACTCAACTTCCGTGCGCTCCGGGCCCTGGATCTTTTCGTCGTTGTCCTTCAACATCTTCTCGATGTTGTAGACCAGTCCGTCCAGTTGGTTGCGCGCTTCAATCTCCTCGCGCTTCTCCTTGTCTTCGGCCGAGTGCGCTTCGGCTTCCTTGGCCATCTTTTCGACCTCGTCCTTGCTCAGGCCGGAGCTCGAAGTGATGGTGATGCGCGTGTCCTTGCCGGTGGCGTTGTCCTTGGCCGTCACGTTCAGGATGCCGTTGGCGTCGATGTCGAAAGTGACTTCGATCTGCGGCACGCCGCGCGGCGCCGGAGGAATCCCCGCCAGCTTGAACTTGCCCAGCGTGCGGTTCTGCGCCGCCAGCGGACGCTCGCCCTGCAGCACATGTACCTCAACCTCGGTCTGCGAATCCGCCGCCGTCGAAAACGTCTCAGTCTTCTTGGTGGGGATGGTGGTGTTACGCGGAATCATGGTCGTGGCCACGCCGCCCAGCGTCTCGATCGCCAGCGTCAAAGGCGTCACGTCCAAGAGCAGCAGGTCCTTGACCTCGCCGGCCAGAACGCCAGCCTGCACCGCCGCGCCAATCGCCACTACTTCGTCCGGATTCACGCCGCGATGCGGCTCGCGGCCGAACATCTTCTTCACCATCTCCTGGATCTTGGGCATACGCGTCTGCCCGCCCACCAGTACCACTTCGTCGATCTTGTCCACGCCGATGCCGGCATCCGCCAGCGCCTTCTTGCAGGGCTCGAGAGAGCGGTCGAGCAGGTCTTCCACCAGCTGCTCCAACTTGGCGCGTGTCAGCTTGCGGACCAGGTGCTTCGGCCCGGTTGCGTCCGCCGTCACGAAGGGCAGGTTGATCTCCGTCTCAACTGTCGTCGAGAGCTCGATCTTGGCCTTTTCCGCCGCGTCCTTCAGCCGCTGCAGGGCCATTTCGTTGCCCTTGGAGGCCAGGTCAAGCCCTTGCTCGGTCTTGAACTCGGCAATCAACCACTCCACAATACGCTGGTCCAGGTTGTCGCCGCCCAGGTGCGTATCGCCGTTGGTCGACTTCACCTCGATCACGCCTTCGCCCACTTCCAGGATGGAAATATCAAACGTGCCGCCGCCAAAGTCATACACGGCGATGGTCTCGTCCTTCTTCTTGTCCAGGCCATAGGCCAGCGCAGCCGCGGTCGGCTCGTTCACAATGCGCTTCACATCCAGGCCGGCAATCTTGCCCGCGTCCTTGGTCGCCTGGCGCTGCGCGTCGTTGAAGTACGCCGGCACCGTGATCACCGCCTCGGTAACCGTCTCGCCCAGGTAGGCTTCGGCAGACTTCTTCAGCTTCTGCAGAATCATGGCCGAGATCTCGGGCGGGGTGTACTCCTTGCCCTGAGCAATCACGGCGATGTGATCGCCCTGTTGGGTGACCTTATAGGGCACCATCTTCATCTCGTCGTTCACTTCATTGAAGCGCCGGCCCATGAACCGCTTGATGGAGAAGATAGTGTTCTCCGGGTTGGTGATGGCCTGCCGCTTGGCCACCTGGCCCACCAGCCGCTCGCCGCTCTTTGAAAACGCGACGATCGAGGGCGTGGTGCGCGCACCCTCTTCATTCGCAATCACTTTGGGCTCTCCGCCCTCCAAAACGGCCACGCACGAGTTCGTGGTGCCGAGGTCGATACCAATGATCTTTCCCATGTTTGTACCACCGCCTGTTTAATGGAATTCTGACTTATATAGGATGCATGATTGAGTGACTTAGTGTCAAATTTATTTGATGGCCAGTGTATAAGGTTGCTCACGCGGGGTCTACGCGGGAAGTGCCGTCTCCCGCCTGTCTCGGCTATCCGGCTTTGCAACGGAAAAGGGTGGCAAGATTCCTTCTTCAAATGCAACCGCATTTCCTCCAGATCGACAACTGGGGCAAGGAAACGTATGCGAGCGAATAGCGAGCGTCTGCCCCACCGCAGGTGGCAAGGATGGGGCTCGGGCCCCTTTCAGCACTCTGAGAGAAGCGCGGCCACCGTCACAGGCGCACACCTCCCCAAATCGTTTACGCTCAAGTGTTCGTTTTTTCATGACCAATGCCGCCGCCCAAGCCCGTTATCCGCTCAGCCAGGGAGTGAACCCGTGGCTGGTCACCGTCTCGGTCATGCTGCCCACTTTCATGGAGGTACTGGACACGGCCATCGCCTCGGTGGCGCTACCCTATATTGCCGGCTCGCTTTCGGCCTCGAACTCCGAGGCCACCTGGGTGCTCACCAGTTACCTGGTGGCCAATGCCGTCATCCTGCCCGCCTCCAACTGGTTCGCCCGCCGCTTCGGCCGCAAGCGCTTCCTGCTCATCTGCGTGGTCATCTTCACCGTCGCCTCGTTCTTCTGCGGCGCCGCGCCCTCGCTGGGCGTCATCCTGCTGGCCCGCGTTCTCCAGGGGGCGGGCGGTGGAGCGCTCCAGCCACTCTCGCAATCCATCCTGCTTGAAAGCTTCCCCATCGAAAAGCGATCCATGTCCATGGCCGCCTATGGACTCGGCATTGTGCTGGCCCCCGTGCTCGGCCCCACCCTGGGCGGCTGGCTCACCGACACCTTCAGCTGGCGCTATGCCTTCTACATCAACATCCCTGTCGGCATCCTCGCCGTCATCCTCATCAGCCGCTTCGTCCACGACCCGCCCTACATCAAAAACGCCAAGTGGAGCCCCTTCGACAACATCGGCTTCGGCCTGCTCGTGGTCTGGACCGGCGCCCTGCAAATTGTCCTCGACAAGGGCCAGGAAGACGACTGGTTCGGTGCTGTCTGGGTGCGCTGGGCCGTCGCCGCGCTGGTCGTCTCGCTCATCGGCTGGATCTGGCACTCGTGGACCCACCCCAAGGGCCTGGTCGATCTGCATATCCTCAAAGACCGCAACTTCCGCACCGGCTGCTTCATGATCGCCATGCTGGGCATGGCCATCTACATCACCATCGCCATCCTGCCGCTCTACTATCAGGAGGTCCTCGGCTACACCGCCTTCACCGCCGGCCTCGTCGTCGGCCCGCGCGGCATCGGCTCCTTCCTTGGCTCGCCGGTCGTTGGTTTCCTCGGTTCCCGCATGGATCAGCGCATCCTGCTCTCCGGCGGATTCCTGGTCTTCGGCATCTGCGCCCTCATCTTCGGCACCGTCAACCTCGACATCGGCCCCTACACGCTGCTCATCCCCATTACCCTCACCGGCTTCGCGCTCAGCTTTGTGTTTGTGCCGCTGGCCACCATGGCCACCTCCACCATCCCCCGCGAAGAGATGGGCAACGCCACGGGCCTCTTCAACATGCTGCGCAACATCGGCGGTTCGATTGGGATTTCGATGGCCACCACCGCGCTCATCCGCCGCGCCGCCCTGCACCAGGACGAGATCGGCGCGCAGATCTCCCCCTCCAACCCCATCCTGCAGCAAAAATCAGCGGCCCTGGGCCATTACCTCGCCCACCACATCGGCCCCGCCCAGGCCCGCGGCGGCTCCTTCGGCATGCTTTACGGCCTGATGGAGCAGCAGTCCGCGCTCATGGCCTACATCGACGTCTTCCGCTGGACGGCGCTGCTGGCCTTCTTCTGCGCTGCCGCTACCTGGCTCTTCAAGAAACCCAAAAAGCATGCCGCCCCGCCCGAGGGGCTGCACTGAGTTCCGCAGGCTGCATCGCAGCGGCCCAAGACACAACCCGGGATGAATCGGGCCTCCGCTTGCAAAAGCAAGCAAAAAATGAAAGCCGGCCGGGAGCTTGTTGCGCTCGCGGCCGGCTTCGGGTAACCTGGCTCCGGTGCTAGTAGGCCATCACCAGGTTGTAGGCATTCACGCTGCCGATGCCGGAGGCGAAATCCCAGCCGGTACCGGTCAGATAAGCAGGTTGATAGGCGCTGTTGCTGGTCGACTGCACCCCGAAGGTCCCCGAAGGCAAATAGCAGTTGTACAGGGTGCCATTACGGTTGGCGGTGCAATAGGAGTCGTTGTCGCCCAGCGTGACATCGTGGAAGATGCACGCGCTGGTGCCGGTAGGCCCATTCGTGGAATTGCAGGTCGAGCTGCCCGACGGCCCGTATTCAGCGGTCGCGAGAGCGTAGTAGCGGGGGTTCGGATTCCCCTGCAGGCTGCCCTTGTGCTGCACAACCAGCGCCTGGATGGCAGCAAAGATGGGCGAGGAAACCGAGGTTCCACCATAGCCCGGCCAGTTGACCGGCTGACCGGTGCAAGCAGCCCCGCCGTTCGCGACGCCGGAAGCCGTCGTGTCTGAGTAGCAGATGATGTAATAGTGTCCCCACAGGCCGTTGGCCGCCATCAGCGAAACGTCCGGCGTATCGCGCACGCCATCGTTCGGCATGCCCGCCATGGCGCCGACGGCTGAAACCTGGTATGAGGGTTTTGCGTATCCGGCGCAGGTGCCGCTGGCGACGCCGGACACAGCCCTTACCCCTGTTGCGCAGGCGCTGGGGCCGCCGCTGCCGCCGGTCCCGAGAAGGAAGTTCGAACCGGTAGGTGTGTTGCAGAAGCCGGTCGATCCGTAGGTGACGGGGGATCCAGTTGCATAATATGCCAACAGCGTACTGGCGCAGGAGTCGTTCCACGGCTGCTCGGGAATGTAGGACCGGGCCGAGCCGTAGAAGACGTTGTTCACCGGCAGCCAGTAGTTGGCGGCCGTGCCGAAGAAGGTATCGGCAAAGTCCAGGCCGCCCACGGAGACGTCGTACGGCGACGACATCCAGCCACTGACCGTAATGCCATCCCGGACGCCGGCACTCGCCGCATCTTCATCGCCTGAGGATACAAAGATGGCAACGCCCTGGGCTACCGCCTGTTGAAAGGTTGTGTTGAAGGAAGCGTTCAAGGCTGCGCCGCTCTGTTCTTCTGACTCGCCGTAGCTCATGCTGATCACGTCCACGCCGTCCGCATTGGGGTGGGAGAGGATGTTTTGAATCGCGATCGTGCCGCCAAATACCGTGGTGCTTGCGCAAGCCGCGTTCACAATGGAAGCGCTGGGAGCCGCCGCGGCTGCCCACTGAATGTCAATGGCCGCCTCTACGTCGTCACCGTTGATTCCCGAGCCGGCCGGATAGCCGCGCCCCGTCGAGGGAATGCCGCAATTGTTCGGCCCGGTTTGCGGCTGCGGGTTCTCTTCCGAGAGGTTCCCCAAGGTGTATTTGCCCAGGCCGAAGGTGTTGCGGAATACAGCCCAGTCGCTGGTGGCGCTGCACGGCGTCCCCGGACTGTTGCCCGGTGCGACATTGCCATTGCAATTCCACAAGTTGGTGTCTTCCACAACAACAATCTTCATCCCCTGCCCGGAGATGCCGGCGGTATAGAGCGGCGCGATGTTATAGATCTTCGCCAGATCGTAGGGAACGATGGATTCATACCCGCCGCCGTTGGTGTAGTCGGACTGGGCGCTGCCCGCGCCCCGGCCGGAGTGCGTGTATTCGGTTTGAAAGGATCCCGACTTTGCATCGATGTGAGCCTGGTGCACCAGTTCATGCATGGCCTTGGGCCGGAAGTCGTTGAGAGAGACCACCCCTTGCACAACCGGCGCCAGCGCGGCCGGAATCCGGGGATCGCGGGAGTTGGCAAAACGAGCCTCGCCGTTCACTTCGTAGTTGCGCAGTTCGGTGTGGAAAGCCGTCTCAACCTGGCGGGCGGTGCCCGAAAAGTCAATGAACATCTTGTTGGAATACGTCACGTTGACGGTAAAGCCCTGGGCCTCAAGCCAGCTTTTGACTGCTTCAACGTCGCTCTCGGCAGGGCCGAACTTTGCTCCGAACTGTTCAGCGCTCAGCCACTTGTGGTAGTTGGCCGACTTGGGATCGTGAAGTTCGTCGATGAACTTCGTCAGCCCGGCTTCAACTTCGGCAGGCCGCTTGAGCAACAGCATCATGTGATTCAGCGGCATTTCCCTGTCCACCGCGCCACGATCGTTCTCCGCTTTGGCTTCAGGACGGGTGTCGCCGGCCAGGGCTACGGTTACGTTGTCATCGATCCTTGAATTCACGAGTTGCCGCTTGTTCTCGGCTTTGGCGGTAAGGGTGACGCTGAAGACCATTGCGGCCACAGCGAGCATCAGGGAAGCGGACCTCCGGCTACAAATCATGATCTCTCCTTGGGTGTAGGGCGGTTCCCGATCGGGCCATCCGGGGCCCGCGACCGAGAACCTGGTCAACAGTTACCGGGCAAACTTGCGGCGCAGAACCAGAACGAGTCCCAGCAGTCCGGTGGCAAACAGCATCACCGAGCTCGGCTCCGGCGTGGTCGTAAAGCTCACATCGTCCACCGTCTCATTGTCCGGGAAACCATACACGTCGCCGATGGTGACGTAGGAGATGGGGTCGGCAGTCGAAGAAGCACCCACCCAGAACGGCGCGTTTGCACCGTCGTCGCCGGCGCCGAAAAACGCCGACAGCGGGTTGTTGCCGCTGTCATAGGCGATCACCACAACGCCATAGGGGTCAGAGTACCAGCCAGTCACATCCAGCATTCCCACCGTGAAGTTCAACTGAATTGGATCGTTGGGGTCGTTGGTAATCACACCGCTGCCTGAATTCGGAGGAAAGTCGAAATAGTCGTAACTGGGCGCCACCAGCTGCAGCGCGTCAGAGAACACAACGTCTTGCGCGGCGTACTGGTTGGTTACAACGGTGTAGGCGGGAAGCTGTTCGAAATTGATGGAATAAGTTATCGATCCTGCAAATGCCAAGGACGAACACGACAACAGAGCCACAAGAGGGAGAAGCTTGTACATCGGCTTTTTCATTCCGTTCCTTTCGGATTCTCTCAGAGAGAGAGATCGAGGTCTGGACTGCCGGGCCGCGTGCGCCGTGGGCAGCACGATTGAGTTCGAAGAGCGGCACGACCCCGGGAATGCAACCGTGGTCAGCAGCCGCAACAGCCTCCGCTAGGGGTTCTTCCGACCCACTTCACGCGGCCGGGGGTGGATGTATTCAATTCGTTCGGGGATTGGCAGTTGGAAGTTCTGGGGCGGCAGATCATCGCCTGGCCAACAGCAGGCCACAGCAATAGGACTGCTGACATCCGGCATGGATGCGGCACAGAGACCCCCAGAGGAAGAACAGATGCGCGCACAGCCGCAGGTGGACGGCCATACTTGCCTGCTCCATAATCAGTCGGTTACAGCGAACTGTGGGAAAAATTGTGCACGGTTTTGTATAGTCGTGGGCGGATAGTGGTAATTAATTTCCACTTCATTCATGCAGGTCCTGGGCTGACACGGGCGTTCGCCAACGATCCCGCGGTTTGAACCGCACAGGCTCTTCATCCGGCAATCCCAGTGGTTGAAGATGGATTCCAGGCGGCGGGCAATTGGTCTGATGCCCCTCGGGCTCCCGGTTTGGCCGTGCAGACAATCTCCCGCAGGACTGGAGTATGCTTCCTCCATGCTTCCCCGCTGCTTTCGTTTCCCAGGGCTGCTCGCTCCTGTCCTGATGGCTGCTGCCTCAGTTCCGGCCCTCGGCGGCCAGGCGCCCGCCGCCGCGAGGTTCGCTCCGCAAACCCTGGTGCTTGACGGCCTCGGCAAAGGCGCGGCACCGCTCGACGGCCCCTGGCAATTCCACCCCGGCGACGACCCCGCATGGGCCAGCCCGGATTACGACGACAGCCAGTGGGTCCGCCTCACCCCCGAGCAAGCCGCCCAGGCCGCCGTCAACTTCGGCCAGGACGACGACATCACCGTGCTCACGTTGACTCGCCTCGCTTTGGGGGCGGAAACCGCCGCATGATTTCAGGCCCGGTAGTGCGCCGGGAACGCGATTCACCCACAATTGGCAGGCCGGAGCGGACATGCCGGTCAAGCGCGGTGCCAACGCGAGGCCAACACCCCGGATTCACACAACCAGCCCCACGAATCTCCCCGCGCCCTCGTCGTACCGCTCAATTCGCCCGGTCAGAATGTCGTAATACCATCCGTGCACTTTGAGCCGTCCTTCGCCAACTGCCCGGCGAATGTACCCGTGGGTCTTCAGGTTGTCCAATTGCACCAGAACATTGGCGTGAGTGAGCGCGGTGTGGCGGGTCAGCTCGCCCGCGTTGCGCTCCACTTCACCCACATACTGCCAAGCCGGCTCCACATGCTGCAGCCAGTCTTTCACGCTGTCGAGCCCGGCGAGATTTTCCGGATTCATGAGTGCGCGGATCACCCCGCAGTCCGAGTGGCCGCACACGATCAGGTGCCGCACCTTGAGCACCTCCACGGCGTATTCAATGGTGGCCGAAACACCCCCTGCAGGCTCCCCGGCACGCGGAATCACATTGCCCGCATTGCGGCAAATGAACAGGTCTCCCGGCTGCGTCTGCAGAATCAGGTCCGGCACAATGCGCGAGTCCGCGCAGGTCACAAACAGCGTCTCCGGCTGCTGCCCCTCGGCCAGCAGGTGAAACTGGTCCCGCCGCGCCGGAAACGCCTCGGCTAGAAACCGTCTGTGTCCCTCGATCAACTGCTCCATCCCGCCTCCTGATTGCATTGAAATCGGCGACGCTCTCCCCTCGCGCCTGTGCCCAGCCTATCGCACCGCGGCCCGTGCTGCTATTTTGGTGCCAGCAACAAATCCAAGGAGACTTGCGGCGATGAAACAGCTTCAACGCGCCCTTGCGTGCGCACTTCTTATCATTCTGTCCCTGGCGGGCGTTGCCGCGCCGGCGCAAACTGTCGACACCATCGACCCCGTCGTCAAGGCCCGCATCGATCGCATCGCCGCCCAGGTGCTCGAGCAGCGCGGCATTCCCTCCGCCTCCATCGCCGTGGTCGAGCACGGCAAGCTGGTCTACACCCACGCTTATGGCCTAGCCCGCCTGGCCACCGGCGCCGCGCCCGCCGTCGCCGCCACGCCCCAGATGCGCTACTCCATCGGCTCCATCTCCAAGCAATTTACAGCGGCCGCGGTTCTGCTCTTGCAAGAGCAGGGCAAGCTCTCGCTCGACGACGCCGTCGGCAAGTACATTCCCGGCCTCACCCGCGGCAACGAGGTCACCATCCGCCAGGTTCTCTCCCACACCTCCGGCTACCAGGACTACTGGCCCGAGGACTACCTGATGACGCCCATGATGCGGCCGGAGACCGCGCCGCAGATCATCGACACCTGGGCCAAGAAGCCGCTTGATTTTGAACCCGGCACGCAATGGCAATACTCGAATACCAACTTCGTCATCGCCGGCCTGATTGTGGAGAAGCTGAGCGGCGAAAAGCTGATGGACTTCCTTGGCGAGCACATCTTCCACCCGCTGGGCATGAAGTCCGTGTGGAACTCCGACGAGATCAAGCTCACCTCGCCCGATGCCACGCCCTATGTGCGTGCCGCGCTCGGGCCGCTGCGCCTGGCGCCCAAGGAGGGCCGCGGCTGGATGTTTGCCGCCGGCGAGCTGGCCATGACCGCGCACGACCTGGCCCTGTGGGACCAGAGCCTGCTTGCCCAGTCCATCCTGAAACCCGAAAGCTACGACCGGATGTTTACCGAGGTCAAGCTGAAAGACGGCAAGGGGACGCACTATGGACTCGGCGTTGAGGTGCAGGAAGACAATGGCCATCGCGCCATTGATCACAGCGGCGAGGTAACCGGATTTGTGGCGCAAAACTCGGTGCTGATTGACGACGGCGTGGCCGTGGCCGTGCTCACCAACCACATGGCCGGCGGAGCGGGCACAATTGCCCAGTTGATCGTCGCCACCGTGGCCGGCAACAAGAATGAGACCCAGGCCGAACGCCAGACACTGGAACTCTTTCGCGGTTTGCAGAAGGGGCAGATCGACCGCAGTCTGCTCGCGCCCAACCTGAACGACTACTTCAGCGAACAAACCGTGGCTGACTTTCGCGACAGTCTGGCGCCGTTGGGCGAGCCGCTCATCTTCCACCAGACAGCCACCGAGCTGCGCGGCGGCATGACCTTCCGCGCCTTCCAGATTGTCTATCCCGGCAAGCGGCTGAACCTGACCACTTACACCTATCCGGACGGCAAGCTTGAGCAGTATCTGGTCGATCCAGCGCAGTAATATCGCTCAAGCGCTTAGGCGCTGACAACGGACCACTTCAGGTTGTACACTCTTTTGGTAAACGCTTTCCACGGAAAGTCACACCGGAGAAACTGCCATGCTGCTCGCCGCTCTTCGCCTTGAGGTCCTCCACGCCAACCAGGAAATCTCCCGCCGCGGCCTTGCGCCGCACACCTTTGGCAACGTCAGCGGCATCGACCGCAGCGGCCCCGAGCCCCTGGTCGTCATCAAGCCCAGCGGCGTAGACTACGCCTCGCTCATCCCCGGCGACCTGGTGGTGGCCAACCTCGACGGCAAAATCGTCGAGGGCTCTTTGCGCCCCTCCAGCGACCTGGATACACACACCTATCTCTACCGGGAATTCCCGGCAATCGGCGGCGTCGTCCACACCCACTCCGAGTTTGCAACCTCCTGGGCCCAGGCCGGCCAGCCCATCCCCTGTTTCGGCACCACCCACGCCGATTACTTCCACGGCCCTGTTCCCGTTACCGAACCCCTCACCGCCGAGGAGGTCGCCGAGGCCTACGTCCGCAACACCGGCGCCGTCATCGTCCGCCATTTCAAGTCCCAGGGTCTCGACCCCATCGCCGTCCCCGGCGTGCTGGTCGCCGGCCACGCTCCGTTCGCCTGGGGAACGACCGTTGCAGAGGCCGTCGAGCATGCCGATGTGCTGGAATACATCGCCAGGATGGCCTTCCGCACCGTCCTGATCCGCCAGGGAACTGGCTTTTCCGTGCCGTCCGATTCCGAAATCCCGGTGTACGTTTCCGAACATCACTATCAACGCAAGCACGGGCCAAAGGCCACCTATGGCCAGAGCCGCAAATAGTCGACCATGCAAACGCCGCTGCCCACTCAACCCCCCCGGGCTTTCACACAGTCAACCATCGGCTCCATGCCCATGGACGTACTCAAGAGCAGTCGACCTGGTCGCGTGACGCACACCATTCCGTGCCGAGTGAGACCACTTACTTTGGCCCTTTCCCCTGCAAGAACGCCATCGTTTTCGCATTAACCCGCATCTCTTCAGATGTCTACCGGTTTCCATAGATCGATCCCTTTTCATGGATACCGCCTACCGTTTCCTGCATCCAACCCAGACTTCACTAAAATTGCAGTTGACATTTTCCGGAACCGCGAGTCTTTATCTCGCGTATTCTCATACGATTGCGAATCCCCTCAGAACTGTCTGCGCATTTTCGCCACATGGCAACTGACGTGCAGCAAACTGCAATGATGTAGAACGGTCCCCCATGGAAACAAGCCTCTTCAACCGCTTGCAGGCGACTGTGCTGGCCGTGGCCACGGCCGGCCTCATCGTGCTTGCGGTCTTGAACCTCCGCCAGGATTCCGAGTTTCAGCAGCCGGACGACGGCGTCTGGTGGCGTGAGGTGCAAGGGGGGCTGGAAGCAACCAAGGTCCTTCCCGATAGTCCCGCCCAGCGTGCTGGCATCGAGCAGGGCGACCTGCTGACCGGCGCCGAGGTGCTTCCCGACGCGCCCGCCCAACGACCGGAGTTGCAGGTCCAGACCCAAACCCAGGACCTGCTCAGCGGAGAAAAGCCGCTATCGCCGAGCCCCGCCCGTCACGCCGAGATCCCGGCCGAGGAGCTGCGGCCCAAGAGCAGCATCACCCACCTGGCTGACCTGGAGCACGTGCTCTACCGCACGCAGGTCTATGGCAAGGCCAGCTACGCGATCACCCGCAGCGGCGTCCCGCTGGATACGGCCGTGGTGGTGATTCCCGAGCCGCTTGACCGCGGGCTGGCGCAGGCCCAGCGCGCCATCGGCCTGGTCTACCTGGCCATCGGCATCTACGTGCTCTTTCGCCGCTGGGGCGCGGCACGCGCCACCCACTTTTATCTCTTCTGCCTGGTCTCCTTCGCGCTCTGTACGCTCAAGTACACCGGCAAGCTCAACGGCCTCGACTGGACCGTATTCTGGCTCAATGTGGTGGCTGAGTCATTGCAGCCCGCGCTCTTCCTGCATTTCGCGCTCAGCTTCCCGGAAGAGCGCTTCAAAAACATCCGCCGCCGCTGGCTGCTGCCGCTGGTCTACGCGCCGGGCATGGGGCTGCTGGGACTGTGGCTGTGGGCTCTCCAGACGCGCCAGGCCACCGGCCTGCTCAAGCATCGGCTGGACCAGACCGGCACCGCCTACGACGTGGCCTTCTATGTGCTTGCTGCCTTGCTCTTTCTGCGCAGTTACAGCCGCGCCGATACGCCGCTGCTTCGCCAGCAGTTGAAGTGGGTCACCCGTGGCACGCTGCTGGCGGTGCTGCCCTTCACGCTGTTTTCCGCCATTCCCTTCCTGCTCGATTGGCATCCATACAAGCTGCTCACCGATGCGGCCGGCCTGTCGCTGGTCTTTCTCCCCCTCACCTTCAGCTGGGCCATCGTCCGCTACCGGTTGATGGATACGGATCTGATCTTCAAGCGCGGCGTGGCCTACACGCTGGCAACGGGCCTGATCCTGGCCGCCTACTTCGGAATCATCGCGCTGGTCGCCGAACTGGTGCACACGCGCGTGCCGGAGTCGGTGCGCGAATGGGGCCTGGGCATCGCCATCGTGGGCACAGCCGCGCTCTTTGAACCCCTCAAGCGCCGCATTCAGCTCTGGGTAGACAAGGCCTTTGACCGGCATCGCTACGACTACCGCAAAGCTCTGGTCGATTTTGGCCGCGGCCTCAGCTCGGAAACCGACCTCGAAGCCCTGCTCGAGTCCATCGTCGAGCGGCTGCCGCGCACCCTGCTCGTCGCCCGGGTGGCCGTCTTCCTGCGTCAGGATTCAGGCCGCCTGCGCCTGGCTGCCGCGCACGGCCTGCCCGCCGATGTTGGCGCAGCGCAGGGCGCTCTGGCGCTCGACTTCCTCAACTTCGACCATGCCCAGGACCACTCGCACATCTTTCTGGAAAACGCCCAGCAGGCCCTGCACCTGGCTGAAGACCAGCGGCGAACCGCGGCGCTGCTCGACCTGAACTACTATTTGCCCTGTCGTGTACAGGACGGATCGGCCACGCGCACCATCGCCGTCATCGGCCTGGGCCGCACCATCGGCGGCGACTTCCTGTCCAGCGAAGACGTGGAACTGCTCGAATCCCTGGCCAGCTACATCGGCATCGCCCTCCAGAACGCCAGCCTCTATGCCCGCCTGGAAGCCAAGATCGGCGAATTCGAACGGCTCAAGGAGTTCAACGAGAACATCGTCGAATCCATCAACGTGGGCATTCTGGCGCTCGATCTAGACGACCGCATCGAGAGCTGGAACGCGCAGATGGAGGCCATGTACGCCCTCAGCCGCGCCGAGGCCCTCGGCCAGAAACTTCGTTCGGTCTTCCCCGTCGAGTTCGTCGATGCTCTTGACAGCTTTCGCAACGAGCAGGGCGTACATCACCTCTACAAGTTCCGCCTCATCACCCGCGCCGGAGAACAGCGCACGGCCAACATCGCCGTTGCCCCTTTACTCTCCCGTGACTTCATATCTGTAGGCCGAATTATCCTGGTCGACGACATCACCGAACGCATGTCGCTCGAGTCGCAACTGGCGCAGGCAGACAAGCTCAGCTCGATCGGCCTGCTCGCCGCCGGCGTGGCGCACGAGATCAACACCCCGCTGGCCGTCATCTCCAGCTACGCGCAGATGCTGTCAAAACAATTGAAGGCCGACACGCGCCTGGGCCCGGTGCTGGACAAGATTACGCAGCAGAGTTTCCGTGCTGCGGAAATCGCCAACGGCCTGCTGAACTTCTCGCGCACGTCCACAACCGAGTTCCGCGAGACCAATCTCAACCAGGTCATTCGCGATACGCTTTCTCTGCTCGAACACCAGTTCAAGACCGCGCAAATCAATGTCGACCTGGATCTGGTGGAGGATCTGCCCGCCATCAACGGCAACTCCGGCAAGCTGCAGCAGGTGTTTCTCAATCTTTTATTGAACGCCAAGGAGGCCATGCCCGAGGGCGGCCGTCTGCGCGTGTCAACCGCCGTCAATGGGCACGTGGAAGCCGTGGTCACCGACTCCGGCGCCGGCATCGCGCCCGAACACCTGAAGCGCATCTACGATCCGTTCTTTACCACCAAGACCACGCCCAAACCCGGCGACCGCCGCGGCACCGGCCTCGGCCTCTCGGTTTCCTACGGAATCATTCAGGAGCACGCCGGCAAAATTCATGTCGAAAGCGCCGTGGGCGCCGGCACAACCTTTCATCTCGAGTTTCCCCTTTTAAGGAATTCAGTCCATGCCTGAGGTCGATCTGCCTGTAAACTTGCCCATCTCCGCACCGGTCTCCGGAACCGACTCCTCGTCCGCCAGCATCCTTGTGATCGACGACGAGGCGGCCATCCGCGAGTCGCTCGAAGTGCTGCTCACGCTCGAGGGCTACCAGGTCAGAATGGCGATCGACGGCGAGCAAGGCCTGCGCATGCTGGAGCAGGACAACTTCGACCTGGTGCTGCTCGACCTTGCCTTGCCTGGCCAGAGCGGCCTGGAACTTTTGCCGCAGATCAAGGAGCGCCAGCCGCAGCTGCCGGTCATCATGATCACCGCTTACGGCACCGTGGACAATGTGGTGGATGCGGTGCGTGCCGGAGCGGAAAACTTTGTCCAGAAGCCCTGGGATAACGAGAAACTGCTGGCCGACATTCGCTCCGCGGTGGCGCGCCATAAGGCCGAAGAAGAGAATCTGCAACTCAAGCGCACCCTCAAGCAGCGCTACAACTTCGTCAACATCGTGGGCAAGAGCGAGATCATGCTCAGGGTCTTCGACCTGATCGCGCAGGTCGCGCCCAGCCGCAGCACGGTTCTCATCCAGGGCGAGAGCGGCACCGGCAAGGAACTAATCGCCAAGGCCATTCACGCCAACTCGCCGCGCAAGGACAAGCCCTTCGTCCCCATCAACACCGGCGCCATGCCTTCCGAGCTGCTCGAGTCCACGCTCTTCGGCCACGTCAAGGGCGCCTTCACGTCGGCCATCGCTTCAAAGAAAGGCCTCTTCGAAGTCGCCAATGGCGGTACGCTTTTTCTCGATGAGATCGCCACCATGGGCATGGACACCCAGGCCAAGATCCTGCGCGTGCTGCAGGACCGCCGCTTCATGCACCTGGGCGGCATCCAGGAGATCCAGGTCGACGTGCGCATCATCGCCGCCACCAACATCGACCTGCGCCAGGCCGTGCGCGACGGCCAGTTCCGCGAAGACCTCTTCTATCGCCTCAACGTCATCTCGGTCGACCTGCCGCCTCTGCGCGCGCGCCGCGAAGACATTCCCCTGCTCGCCAGCCACTTCCTCGAGTTCTACGCCAACGAGAACGGCATGGCCCCGCGCAAGCTGTCCGCAGACGCCCTGCGCGCGCTGGTCGATTATGAGTGGCCCGGCAACGTGCGAGAGCTGGAAAACTCGATCGAGCGCGGCGTTGTGCTCTCTTCAGGGCCCGTCATCGGCTCCGACCTGCTCCCCGGCCACATCACCGGCCGCAGCTTTCAGGATGCCCTGCTCGAGCACAACCCCAACGCCTCGCTCTTCGACATCCTCGAAGACATCGAGCGCCGCATCATCATCGAGAAGCTGGAGCGCTGCAACTGGAACCAGACCGACGCCGCCGAGCAGTTCCACATTCCGCTCTCGACCCTCAACCAGAAGATCAAGCGGCTGAATATCGAGATCCGCAAAAAGGGCAGAGAGTAGAAGCCAAATGCTGGCAATCCATCATGGGTGAGCCTCTCACATTTGAGGAACTCGCGAAATTTGTCCGCATGAGTGCGGGAGTTCGTGAGACTAAGGCCATCACTCCAGAAACCCAATTCGAGCGCGATTTGGGAATCACCGGAGATGATGGATGTGAACTGCTTGAGGCAGCCGAAGAGCATTTCCAGATCACCCTGCACTCCGAGGAAGACGGCTATCGGAAAGCCTTCAATCTTGGCGCGAACGAATATCTCTTTCACTCTGAAGGCGGTGTTTTTTTGCCCTTATTGAATTCGCAGCCGATCATCACTCTATTTGGTTCCGAATCTTCACAATTCGGATCAGAGAATGTCCGTACACTCACTGTCGGTGATCTCTACAACGCGCTGAAAATACAGAAAGCGAGCTCCGAGCAATAACCAACATCCCGGGGCCTCGCACCGCGTGATTTCTTAGGTTTCCCCGGCCCAAACCGCTAACATGGCAATAAGCCCCAGAAAGGAGTGGCACGTGACACCACTGAATCGCATCACCCAGAACCCCGGCGTGATGGGCGGCAAGGCGTGCATTTGCGGGATGGCGTGACGGTCGGTATGATCGTCGGCCAGATCGGCGCAGGGCAGAGTATTGATCAGATCCTCGCCAGCTACTCCTACCTGGAACGCGAGGACATCATGCAGGCGCTTCGCTACGCCGCCTGGCTCGCGGAAGAGCGCGAGGTTGCCTTGGCCACGGCATGAAACTGCTCGTCAACATGAACCTGTCTCCGCAATGTGAATAGAAAATGCTCTAATCCCTTTTCTCCGACTCAGCCCACATTCCCAGAAACTCCCTCAACTCTTCAGGCGGCCGCAGCCAGACATCGGCTCCGGTCTCGCGCCACCTAGTCCGCATCAGCACGCTCAGGTGCGCGCCTTCCAGCGCGTTCACGGCGCGGAACGCCGCTTCGTCGGTCAGGTCGTCGCCCAGATACGCCACGGGGCCGGGAGTTTGGCCGGCCGCCTGCATCTCAGCCAGAATTGCCTCGACCGCGCCGCCCTTGTCGCGCCCCGCGCGCAGTTCCAGGCCGGCCTCAAACTCCAGCAGCGCCAGCCCGTCCAGTGCGGCCAGCGGCTCAAACAGCGCCCGCGTGCGCCGCTCGATCAGCACCTGCGTGTGCTGCGCATGGCCGCGCCAGTGCATCACCGCGCCATTTGCCTTGTCCTCGAACAGTCCGCCCAGTGCATCGCGCCGCAGGCGTTCCTTCAGCTCGTCGAGCTTGGCTTGCGTGGCCACCGGCGCCAGTTGCAGCTCATGCCGCCCATCGGGATAGAACCGCTCCGCTCCATGCAATCCCCACACCTCAAGCGCCGGGCTGAGCCCCAGCAGCGGGGCAATCTCTGCCGCGGGACGGCCGGTAATCACGACCATCCGGGTTTTTCCATCGTCTTGGATGAGCGCCAGTAGTTTCCGAACGCCAGCAAACGGCCGCGCCTCGAACCGGTTCAACCGGAAGGACGCCAGCGTCCCGTCGTAGTCCAGCAGAAGAAGCGGATGCGCGCCCCCCAAAAACCCGCCAAAAAATGTTTCCAGCTTCTCTGCCGCTTCAGGCGTCAACGGGGCCTCGCTTTCTACGCCAGTTTACGATGCCCCATGGCGGCGGCGGGAACAGAAACCGGCCCCGCCTGCCTCTGCTCGGCTTGTTCCACGTTCTCCATGCGCAGTTCGTGCAGGTCGCCCAAAATGCTCGCCGCCCAGCGATAGATGTTATGGTCCATCACATGCCGCCGCATCCTCTGCATGCGCGTGCGGCGCTCCGCGCGGCTCATCTCCAGGCCCTCATGGATGGCCTCGGCCACGCCGGCAATGTCATAGGGATTCACAATCAGAGCATCCCGAAGCTCCACGGCCGCGCCGGTGAACTTGCTCAGCACCAGCACGCCGTCTTCATCCTCGCGCGCCGCCAGATACTCTTTGGCCACCAGGTTCATACCGTCGTGCAGCGAGGTGACCAGGCACAGGTCGGCGACGCGATACCAGCGGTCCACCTCCTCATGGCTGCACTGCCTGATGATCAGCACAATCGGCTTCCACCGCGCCGTCTGGTAGCGCAGGTTGATCCGTTCCGCGGTCTCCTCCACCTTCTTCCGCAGTTCCACGTAGCTGGGAATGCGCGAGCGGCTGGGCGCGGCAATCTGCACCATGGTCAGCCGCTCCCGGTGCCAGGGATGCTTCTCGAGCAGTTCCTCGATGGCCAGCATCCGCTCCACAATGCCCTTGGTGTAGTCCAGCCGGTCAACGCCGAGCGCCATGGTCTCGCAGCTGACGTCCAACTCGGCCAGCAGCTGTTTGCGAATCGAGGACCGCGGTCCAGCTTTCCCACCCTCGCGCGCAATACCCACAGCGGCGGTTCGTGGCGGATCCAGAACCACGCTCACCGCATAAGGACGCACCGTGCTCAAGTGCCCATTGCGCCGCGCCGTCATGTGTTCGCGGTCAGTGCGCGCTTCCAGCACCCGGTCCACTGTGCCCAGAAAATTGTTGCAATGCAGCGGAATGTGAAAGCCGATCAGGTCCGCGCCCAGCAGCCCATCCAGCAGTTCCGCCTGCCACGGGCAGATGCCGAAGGCCTCCGGATTGGGCCAGGGGATATGCCAGAAGATCGCCACCCGCGCATCCGGCCGCGCCGCCTTGATCAGCCTCGGCAGCAGCGCAAAGTGGTAGTCCTGCACAAACACAATGGGATTGGCCGAGCCCTCCATCTCTTCCAGCAGCGCGGCGGCAAATTTCTCGTTCACGCGCTGGTAGGCATCCCAGTCAGAGGCGCGAAAGATGGGCCGGGTATGGGCGATGTGGCACAGCGGCCAAAGCCCCTCGTTGGCAAAACCGTCGTAGTAACCCGACTCCTCTTCGCTCGATAGCCAGACCCGGCGCAAGCTGTAGCGCGGGTCTTCCGGTGGTACGCGCAGCCGGTCGAACTCGTCCACCATCGCCGCATCGTCGCTGCCGCTGCCGTGCGCCACCCACACCCCGTCGCAGGCGCGCAGCACCGGCTCAATGGCGGTAACCAGCCCGCTCGGCGGCACCTCGCACACCGTCTCCCGTCCCTTGCGCACATGCATATAGGGCTCGCGGTTCGACACCACAAATATGCGGCTTGCCCCGAACCGCTCCCGGATGTTCACCGCCAGCCGCTCGGCCGTCCACAGGTGCTCGCCGGCATCGCGCAGCTTGGCTTCAGCCTGGGCCGCGGCGCGCGCCTCAATCAGGCTTTCGGCCATGGTTTCCACTTCTCGGGCCAGCGGAGTGAACAGGCTCAACTCCCGAATACCCGCGTCAATGCCTGCATCCGGCGTGTCGCTGCCCTGGCCCATGCGCAGCAGGCGCAGCCGCTCGGCAACCCGCAGCATGGGCCGCATCAGGAACCAGCGCACCATCAGTAGCGTGACCGCGACAATCAGCACCACGAAGGCGGCAATCCGCCAGAAGCTTCTCTGCCACAGCGCGTTTCCCTCGGCGCGGATGAAGCGGGCGTCCTCCAGGATCACCAGCACTCCGCTCAGCTGCCCGTTGGCCTTCAAGGGAAACGAGTCCTCCAGCCACTCCGCGTCCCCGCTGTGCCCGAAGGCCGCAACCTCGGTATCCTTCCGGATCGCCTTGTCCACCGGTCCGGCCGGCAGCTCCTGGAATATCTCCACCTGTCCAGCCGCGGACAGCAGCCGTCCAGCAGGGCTATAGACGGCCACGCCCAGCGTCTCATCCGGCCGATCCAGCCGCTGGAGGGCCGCGTTGACGGCATCGCCGCCCGAAGTAAGCGCCTGCTCCATCTCCGGCTGCATGCTGGCGCCCTGCCAGGCGCTTCTGCGCTCCAGTTCCCGGCGCAGAACAAGTTTGTGCGACAGAACATCAAAGTAGGTGGAAGCAACCGAGACCAGCGTGATGCCAAAGACGAGCGCAAGGATCAACCGCATGCGAAAAAATTGCATGTCATCCCCCTGTACCGATGCGGCAGGCCTCCCCCCTCACGGGACAGACCCCAACATCTGTGTGATGCACCGAATGACATGCACACCACGGGCCAAGCGGCAACCCATTGAAAGCACAGGGAAAACGCCGCAAGCTTCGGGAAACTGCTATGAAAGGTTTACCCGGCTGGCGGAAATTTCTTCCCCCTGGCCTCCATTCGCCCTGCGCTGGTCCACCGGCCCCTATGCCAGCCGCATCCGCCTCATGCGCTATTCTGTCCTTGCATCGCCAACCTGAGGAGAGCGGCAACTCCCTGACCCCGCCGCACGGCAGGCCCCATGGCCATTGGAATCATTGAAAGAACCGCCAAGGACATCGTGCTCACCGCGCAGGAGTACACCCTGTTCGCGCAGCGGGCTGTCCTCAATGTCTTCCGCCCTCCCCGCTACTGGACCGATTTCCTCATGCAATGCAACATCGTCGGCGTAGGCTCTTCGGCCATTGTGCTGCTCTCCGGCTTCTTCACCGGCGGCGTGCTCGCCCTGCAATCCCAGGCCACTCTCTCTGAGTTCGGCGCTACCGCCGTCACCGGCCGCTTTGTCTCCCTCACCATGATCCGCGAACTCGGGCCCGTGCTCACCGGCATCATGGTCGCCGGCCGCAACGCCTCCTCCATGGCCAGCGAACTCGGCTCCATGGTCGTAACCGAGCAGATCGACGCCATGCGCGCCCTGGGCGTGGACCCCATGCGCAAGCTGGTCACCCCGCGCCTGTTCGCCTGCATCTTTATGCTTTTCTTCCTCACCATCCTGGCCGACGCCTTCGGCATCTTCGGCGGCGCCTTCGTCACCATCTTCATGAACCACCAGAACGGCACCCAGTACTTTTCCCAGGCCTGGGAACACCTCCGTTATCCCGACATCATCCAGGGTCTCTTCAAGCCACTGGTCTCCGGCTTCATCATCGCCTCCATTGGCTGCTTTTACGGCATGCGCACCACGGGCGGCACCGAGGGCGTGGGCCGGTCAACAATCGATGCGGTGGTGTTCTCCTCGGTCATCATCATCTTTGCCGACTTCCTCATGACCCAGGTGCTGCTGACGCTGTTCCCGCCCATATGATCCACACGCCCGGCTCCGCTCATCCCGGCCCGCATGATTCCGGCGCACATGCCACTGGCGCGGCCCCGGCCCCGGCTGCAGAACCGGTCGCGGGACGGGCTGCGGATGCGGAGCCGGTCGTCGTCTTCCGCAACGTCTCCATCGCCTTCGACGGCCCGCCCGTCCTACAGGACATCAGCTTCTCCGTCGCGCCCCGCGAGACCCGCATTCTGCTCGGTCCCGCAGGCGTGGGCAAAAGCGTGCTGCTCAAGCTCATCAACGGCCTGCTCCGCCCCGACCAGGGCAGCATCCTGCTCTTTGGCCAGGACGTGGCCACCATGACCGAAGAGCAGCTCTTCCCCCTCCGCATCCGCACCGGCATAGTCTTCCAGGAGGGCGCGCTCTTTGACTCGCTCACCGTCCGCGACAACGTCGCCTACCAGCTCATCCAGGAGCGCGTGCCCGACGAGGAGATCGACCGCCGCGTCCACGAGGCCCTGACCTTCGTCGAGCTAGACCGCACCTTCGACCTTTATCCCGCCAGCCTCTCCGGCGGCATGAAGCGCCGCGTGGCCATAGCCCGCGCGCTCATCCGGCAGCCCGAGCTGATCCTCTACGACTCGCCCACCGGCGGCCTCGACCCCATCACCTCCACCACCATCATCGAGCTGGTCATGAAGCAGCGGGACTTCTACCGCACCCCGTCTCTGCTGGTCACCCACCGCCTGCAGGATGCCTTCACCCTTTGCACCCACCGATTCGATTCCGCGCTGGGCCGGATGGTCCCCTTGCCCAAAGGCGAGACCGACCCCAACACCACTTTCCTGATGCTCGAAGAAGGCCGCCTCATCTTCGACGGCTCCCTCCACGAACTCGTCCACACCGACAACAAGTTCGTGCGCGAGTTTCTGGAGTAAAGCCGTTCATGTTTCTCATAGAGTGATGTATGCTATACATCATGAAGCGGACTCAGCTCTATCTAGATGACGACCTCTGGGCTACCCTGCACGCCCAGGCCATTCTCGGTCACACCTCCATCTCGGAGTTGGTGCGCACGGCAGCCCGTGATCGATACATGGGAAACCTCGAAGAACGCCGCGCCGCAATGATGGGAATTGTTGGGCTTTGGAGGGACCGCACGGACATCGGGGACACCGAAAGCTATATTCGCAGCCTGCGTGACGACGACCGCTCGGAACGACTGGGAACCGAATGAGCGTACTGCTCGACTCGGACGTGGTGATCGAAATCCTCCGGTCCAGGGACCAAGCCATCTTGTCACAGTGGCAATCTCTTGCAAGCACTTCGGAAGTCATCCTGTTCTCACCCATAACCGCCGCAGAAGTGTGGGGCGGCGCGCGCTCAAACGAGCAAGGGGCAACCTCGCGGTTTTTCAGTCATATCGCTTGTGTTCCGGCCGATTACGTGATCGGTCAGTTGGCTGGCGGGTTTCTTCGTCAATTCAGCAAGAGCCATGGCCTGAAAATAGCGGATGCTCTTATCGCGGCCACCGCCGTTCAGCAAAAGGCTGCACTTTGGACGAGGAATCGGAAGCACTACCCCATGCCAGAACTGAGTTTTTACGCCTGAGCCGCTCGCGCCGCCTTGCGCAACCGGTCGCGCAGCGCCGCACCGATGCCATCCCCCGCCGGCAACGGGCAGAGAATCACCATGCACCCCTGTGCATCCAGCCAGCGCAGCCCGGCGTATAGTCCATGCGCCAGCTCCTCCGGTGCCGACCAACGGCCCCATGGATAGAGCACCGCGCCGGGAACCTGCACGCGCACCGCGGCCGGCAGCATGACGCCGATCTGACCTTCCGGCCAGCGCACCGCCTCCTCGGTCAGCCGCGCCGGCAAATCCTCGAGTGGCGCATCCACCAGGATCAGCCGCGCCCTGGGAGCGTAGTGCCGCAGCCCCACGCCCGGCGACGGCAAAGCAGCCTGCGGCGTGTCCGCCATGGCCTGCCCGGCCAGTGCCTGCCCGTCGCGAAACACCTCCACCGCCCCGGCAGTGTCTCGAATCTGGACAGTCGTCACCGTCCCCGGCCGGTAGATGACCATCGGACTCTGCCCCGGATCGACCACCGTCGACTCGACCCCGTGGTCGGTCGCCCCGCCGTCCAGCACCGCATCGATGCGCCCATCCAGGTCATCCAGCACGTGCGCCGCCGTGGTCGGGCTGGTGTGTCCAAACAGGTTGGCGCTCGGCGCCGCCACTGGAACCCGGGCCCGCCGTATCAGCTCCAGCGCCACCGGGTGCGCCGGCATGCGCACCCCCATCAGCGGCCGTCCCGCCGTCACCGCGTCCGGAACCGCCCCCGTGCGCTTGAGCAGCAGCGTCAGCGGGCCTGGCCAGAATGCCGCCATCAGCCTGCGCGCCGCCTCCGGAACCACCTCCACCAGCCCCTTTAGCATCGCCAGATCGGAGATATGCACGATCACCGGGTCCCATGCCGGCCGCTTCTTGGCCGCGAATATCCGTTCCACCGCGGCCCGGTCCAGCGCGTTTGCGCCCAGCCCGTAGACCGTCTCGGTGGGCAGCGCCACCAGCCCGCCGGCGCACAGAATCGCCGCCGCACGCTCCAGCGCTTCCTGAGCCTCGGCCGTCTCCAGCCGCGCCGGGTCAACAACCAATCGCAGCGTCTTCACCCTTCTATTGTCGCCTCCTGCGCTCGTCCCCCGCCACCTGCCGTATACTCACCTCAGCCGTGCCTGTCGAGACCGAGATCAAATTCCGCGTCGACGACCTGGCCGGCCTAGCCGATCGCCTCCAGGCCGCCGGTTTCCGCCTCCAAACCCCGCGCAGCTTTGAAGCAAATGTGCTTTACGACACGCCCACCCGCCAAATGCGCGCCCGCACCGAAATCCTCCGCATCCGCAGCTACGCCGGCCGCTGCCTGCTCACCCACAAACGCCTGCCGGACATCGGACCCGGCGAAGACACCCACAAGCACCGCATCGAAACCGAGACCGAGGTCTCCGACGGCATGGCCCTCGCCCAGGTCTTTCGCTCACTCGGTCTCGTTCCCGCCTTCCGGTACGAGAAGTGGCGCACCGAGTGGCAGGACGGCGAGGGCCACTGCGTGGTCGACGAAACGCCCATCGGCGACTTCGCCGAGCTCGAAGGCACAGCGGAGTGGATCGACCGGGCCGCTCTGCGCCTCGGCATCGCCAAGGCAGACTACATCACGCTCAGCTACGGCCGCCTCTTCGACCAGTGGCGCCAGCAGCACGGGTCAGCTGCGCAGGACCTGACCTTCGCCGCCGTCGCCGCAACCGGCATCCACCCCATTCCCTTCGTAATCAAACCACCAAAATTGGACTGACGGTGACTCCCCTCCCGCCGATGACCGCAATGAGCACGTCATCTCATCAGGAGGTTCTATGTTCAGGCATCATCTTCAGATCAATCGCCGCAGTGTGCGGCACGCGGGAATCCGGCTGGCGCAGGCCGCCGCCTTGGCATTGGCCGTCACCATCGCGCTACCGGCCAGGGCCGCCGACGACCGCCCCGTCAAGTCGCGTGTCGCGCCGGTCTACCCGGAGCTCGCCAAGCGTATGAGGATCTCCGGCGTAGTGAAGGTCGAGGCAACCGTGGACGCTGACGGCAAAGTCACCGCAGTCAAGACCCTGGCCGGCAATCATGCCCTTTCACCTGCCGCCGAAGAGGCCGTGAGCCGGTGGAAGTTCGTACCCGGACCCGCCGTTTCGACTGTCGATGTCGACGTGAATTTTTCCATGTAGAAGTCGCTGGCGGATAAACAACCAAAGGGGGTTACCGGCGCTCGGCGCGGCCACGCCGTCCCTCCTCAAGGCACGCTCGCATGGCTCAAAAGTACCATCTCCTCGTGCTTCCGGAATCTGGACGATTCATTCGCAGCGGATTAGACTGAATCAGGGTATCGATGCCAGCATCTCCCCAGATTCCGGAGTCCTCCGGACCGGCCGCGCTGTCCGTTGTGCTGATCGGGCCGGATGAACTGCGCCGTCGCGCCGTCGCGGATGCTCTGTCCAGCTGTCCCATCGGCGTGATCCGCGAGTTTTCCTCCTATCCCTCCGACCTCGACGAGCTGCCCCGCATGCTGGGCCAGCAATGCGACGTGGTGATCGTCGATCTCGACGCCGACCCGGAGTATGCGCTGGATGTCGTCGAGAGCATCTACGCCTTCGGCTCCGCAACCGTGATTGTCTGCTCCGCCAAGGCCAATCTCGAACTGGCCGTCCGCTGCATGCGCGCCGGCGCCCGCGAGTTCCTCACCCTCCCGCTCAATCCCGCCACTATCGCCGACGCCCTGGCCCGCATCTCCATACGCGGTTCATCGGGCAATGTGGGCAGGAAGACCGCCCGCAAGCTCTTCGTCTTCCTTGGCGCCAAGGGCGGATGCGGCGTCACCACCATCGCTGCCAATTTTGCCGTCTCACTGGCCCAGGAGTCGCAGCAAAGCACCCTGCTCATCGACCTCGGCCTGCCGCTCGGAGACGCCGCGCTCAACCTCGGCATGGTCACCGAATACTCCACCTTCAACGCTCTGGAAAACTCGGCGCGCCTCGATGCCAGCTTTCTATCAACTCTTCTGGCACGGCACACCTCGGGGCTCTCCGTGCTTGCCGCGCCCACAGAATTCGTCGGCGCCGAGCCACCCGCCGCGGCCGTCGACCGTCTGCTGACCGTGGCGCGGCAGAACTTCGATTATGTGGTGGTAGACGCCGGATCGAGGGTCGACCTCAAGGATGCGGCCTTCTTTGACGAGTACACCAACCTCTATCTGGTCACACAGGTCGGCGTCACCGAACTGCGCAACTCCAACCGCATGATCGGCCAGTTCTTTGCCTCGCGCGGCCCCAAATTGCAGGTGGTGGTCAACCGCTACGCACCGCAGGTTCAAGTGCTCGACGACAAGCAGATTGAGAAAGCCCTCACCCGGCCCATCGATTGGAAGATTCCCGACGACTTTGCCACCGCCCGACGCACCCAGAACTCGGCCACCCCGCTGGCCATGGAAGACTCATCCATCTCCCGGGCCATCCGCCGCATGGCCCGCAAAGCCTGCGGCCTGCCCGAAGAGGACGACAAGGGAGCGCGCTCCGGCCTGTTTGGATGGGCCCGCGGCGCCATGAAGCGTTCGCGCCCGGTCCGCGAAGCCGTCGACGACCGCCCGCCGTCGATCATCGCCACGCCCGCCCTGGGCCACGACCACGCCAAGTCCTGAGCGGACCCTTGATAGCTTCCGCGCCGCTCCTGCGGGACTGATCGAAGAGGGGTACCCATTCCAATCCGTCGAGAAGTGGCTCGGCCGGGGGCGGCAATTGTTGGGAAAGAGTTACGGATGGCTTGCATCTCCGGTTTGGCACAATCCGGGCGGAACCCGATAACAGGAAGTCAAATACCCCTTAGCTCTCGACAAGGGAGAGGAAAAGTCGACCTTTAAAAGGGAGGAGCAGAATACTTCTTTCGCGACGTTCCTGCATAGTCTACGGCACAATCTTGTCTAGCGATTCGGTACCTGATTGAGCAGTCATTGCACGTTAAAAATGTTTACCTCTCCCGTGTCCGTGCTGTTCCTTTCCGCCGGAAGAATTCCAGGTGTAAAAACCAGAATTGTCTTACCGTTCTCGCTCATCTCGATGGAGGGCGCATCCTCCCTCTCACTGCACGATCCCATGAGCTGAAACCGTGGGCACGGATGCATCTGAATTTTGAGACTCGGCGAGCGAGCAATCGGCCGACCCGACGAGCGGTCCCAAACCGTGAATCTTGCGTCTTTGATCTTGAGCTCTCCCGACGTGTTGCACGATTTGCAAAAGCTCTCAATGCCCGTGTAGGCGAAAACCCTGTCACCGTTGGAAGAAGCACCAAACGAACGATCAGCCTCCGCGTCGGTCCAACCGAGGGTTTGCACTCTGCCATCTCCAGCAAATTGCCACACGCGCAGAGTCTGCCCTTTCGGTATAGTTTGTGGCCGACAAGACCAACCTAGCTCGCACTCGCGTAAACCAATCATCAGCGCGCCGTTTCCAGCGAAAGCAAGCTGGTGTACGTCATAAAACGCTTCACCTAAATCTAGCCCTCCAACAATAGTCCTGCTTGACGGACCTATTAACTCCGCAACTTCTCCGCCCCTCCCGCCCAACAATTTGTGAACCACCATCGCGATCTTCGTTCCGTCCGGCGATATCGCCAGCCCATTCCCGCTGTAACGATCGTGTCCTTTAAATAAGACGCTTGCCAGATCTGTCACCTCAGTGACTGTGTCCAGATTGAATAGTTTGACGGAAAGAAGATCCAAATCGCCCCACGCCACCACCACCGCGACATTGCTTTCGGCCGAACAGTCGACATCAACACGGCCCAAGAATAGGGCATCGGCATATCTTCGAGGGTCTGGCCCTGCACTGAACGCTTGCAGGTCGCTCATAGAGATTGAGCCATGAACCTGAAGCGTGTGAGCGTCGATCACGAACAACATATCTGGGAAGGTCACTGCCAGCAGGTACTTGCCGCCATCACAATACCTCAAGCGACGCAGCGCGGTGTATTGCCGCTTACCTCTCATCCGCCCTGCGGTTGGAAGGACAGTGCTACCCTCCTCGCGTCCAGACTTCACATCGCGGACCTCGATGCCTTGCGAGAGACCGGCACCCGGGTGCATCGCTCCGTACAGCATCGCCACTTGCGCCCCATCGGGCGAGATTTCAGAGTCGGTTGGCCGTCCCTTCGCCGGTAGAATTGTGCTCACTTTCACGACGCCGAAATTCCGTGCCTTGCGCCATGTCGAATACATGCAGCCAGCTGCGACGAGCGTGATTGCAAGACAGCCCCAAAGCACACAATTCCCTTTAAGGCGGGGTTTCTTCATAGCGCCGATGAGCCTCTACCACCAGTTTTACGCGTTTGCATAAATTTGAAACTCCACATTTGTGTGATCGATTGGGTTGTAGTCCCTTCGACCGTCGACGGAATCTGGCTTCAACAATATCGATTAGCCCTCGAGCAAAGCTCGACGCACGGTCAGATTTGAATCTCCTTGTCTACCGCGGGCGGAGTGAATTCACGAGAAAGGCTCAGCGGGGAGACCGGGCCCTGAGTTCCTTGCGGATGACCGGCAACTCGGTAGTTACCCTCTCATCGACGGCGGACGAACGGGAAATCGCCTGCGCACTCGTCGGGTATTGCTGGCTGAGCATCCAACTCTCGATCCTGCCAAGATGCCTGTCAGAAACAGACCTACTCGGCGAGGCCCACATAGGGTAAACGGGCTGTGGAGAAAGGCCTTGGATGAAAGGGGTTCGACCATTGGCTTTTGCAGGGGTTAAAGCCCGAGGTTGATTTGATGGGCTTTATCGGCACGACTGAAGTCGTGCCCTGACACTCCTGGCCGCTCCGGCTGCTCTTGAGCCACCTGAAGAAAAAGGGGCCGCGAGGCCGCCTTTGTACCTAAGTGTCCTGAGTCGAAAGTCCGTTGCATAATTTCCGAAGTGCAACCGCAGATCCTTCGACTCCGTTTGGCGCCCAGGATGACAGTCACAATGATGAGAAGAGTTTTGACTCGGGACACTAGCCCTTCATGCGTGCGTCTACTTCGAAGCCACGCCGGCCAGCATCTGCTCCTCGATCCAGGCCAAGGTCTTTTCCATCCCGTCGCGCAGCTTGATGGAGGGCTCCCAGCCCAGGTACTTCTCGATGAGCGTGTTGTCGCTGTTGCGGCCGTTGACGCCCTTGGGCGCGCTCAGGTTGTACTTCCGCTTCAGCTTAACCCCGGCAATCTCTTCGGCAATATCCACCAGCTGGTTGATGGTCACCAGCTCGCTCGATCCCAGGTTGATGGGCTCCAGAATGTCGCTGTTGTAGATGTCCACAACGCCCTTAGTGCAGTCGTCGATGTACATGAAGCTGCGCGTCTGGTGCCCGTCGCCCCAGATCTCGATCTCATGATTGCCGGAGTGCTTGGCCTCGAGCACCTTGCGGCTGATGGCCGCCGGCGCTTTCTCGCGCCCACCGGTCCAGGTGCCCAGCGGGCCATAGACGTTGTGAAACCGGGCCACCCGCGTCTCCAGCCCAAAGTCCTCGCGGAAGTGCCGGCACATGCGCTCGCTGAACAGCTTCTCCCAGCCGTAGCCGTCTTCCGGCAGCGCCGGATACGCGTCTTCTTCCTTCAGCGCCACCACATCCGGGTTGGTCTGCTTGTCGCCGTTATACACGCAGGCCGAGGAGGAGTAGAAGAACCGCTTCACGCCCGCATCGCGCGCGGCCAGGATCATGTGGGTATTGGTCAGCACGCTCAGCATGCACAGGGCCTTATTGTTTTCAATAAAGCCCATGCCGCCCATGTCGGCCGCCAGTTGGAAGACCGCGTCCACGCCCTCGGCCGCATCCCCGCAGGCCTCGCGCAGTTGCAGGTCGAGAACCCGGCTTTCGGCGGCGCCATTCACCTGGTACCACTCGTCGAGCGGCTTCACATCCACTGCGCGCACGCTCGCGGCGCCCTCGGCAAACAGGGTGTTGACCAGGTGCCCCCCGATGAAGCCACCTGCACCACAAACCAGAACCTTTTGACCCCGGATGGACATGCCTTGTACCTCGCTCATTGGATGATTGAAATGGACTGCAGGCCGTACGCGATCAGGATTCGGAGCTCGACTGGCGCCGCGAAACAGCTCTTCGCTCAACGAGCCGTGGGAGAGATTGCGGGGTTCCATCGTGCTGATTCAGTGTCTCATACGCGCGGCTCCGGCAAAACCAGCGATCCCAGACGCCGCGATTGCTTTGGGCACTGTAGTGCGAGGGCAAGCCAAGTCGAGGCGTTTGGGTTGCTGCCGCAATCTGCCTCAGGCTTGTTGTGACAAAAGCTGGGCAACGAACTTGAACACAAAGCGGGGATTGTTCCGAAAATAACGCCCGGCCAGGCGGCGCGGTTCGGTGACCAGGCGAAACATCCACTCCAGGCCGGAGCGCATCATCCAGCGCGGCGCCTGCGGCTTGGTCCCGGCCAGAAAGTCGAACGCCGCTCCCACCGCCAGCATGACCGCAGGAACCTTGCCCACGTGGTCCACCACCCAGTTCTCCTGCTTGGGGCAGCCCAGTCCGATAAACAGCAGCCTCGTCCCAGAGGCGGCGATCCGCTCAATCACAGCGGCGTCTTCCTCTGCGGTCAGGGCCCTGAAAGGAGGGCTCTCTTCAAATGTGATCTTCAGTTGCGGATGCTTGGCGCGGACCTTGGCAATCAAACGGTCGAGAACCGCCTGGCTTCCGCCGTAGAAACCCACGGGAATACCGGCCTTCTCCGCAGCCCCCAGCATCAGCACCGTGGTGTCTGGCCCGTAGACTCGCTCGGCGCTCTTGGCGCCGAGCGCGCCCAGCGCCCACACCAGCGGCATTCCATCTGGATTCACGATGTCGATGGAGTTCAGGCGGCGGAGAAACGCCGGATCGTCTACCGCTTCCATGATCATGTGCACCGTGGAAAAACACAGCGTGCGCGACTCCCTTGCCTGTGCCCAGGCGAGACATCGCTGCACTACCTTCTCATAGCTGCTGACGGCCACATTCACTCCGAGGATGGGTCGGGTGGCAAAGAGACCTGGAACCTCAGCGATTGAACTCAAGTTGGGGATATCCTCTCCGTATTCCTGTTGGTGATCCTGAAATCAACATTGGCAAGCTGGCAGAAAATTCGTGTGCTCAAAGCTGCGCGAAGGTGTTCCGCGCTGTCCCTGCAGGGACTGCCAACCCCTGATTGGAGCGGCCCAAGGCAAGCATGCTCCAGCCATATCTCAATGAATTCAACAAACCGGATTGCCCGGAAGCGGTGTAGAGCAATTGGAGAACAGCTATAAGTGGGAGACGAAGCCGAGAATCTTTTTTCCAATACTGCCTCAATTATTCCACAAAACCGCGGTTCGGAGAACCCCAATTCAGCCGCCTACGGGGCGCAGAACCGCACCGGCTCGCCACAGCGTGCGCAAGTCAAACTTGTATTATCTTCGCGAAAAAGGATCCGATAGAACGGAAGTTGAGCCCCGCACAAGCTTCAGCACATGGGAGACGCAAGGCTGAAGATAGTCTGCTAAACGATTGAAGGCAAACGATCGCGGTAGCGCAGGATCATGGGCGCGAGATGCCATGCCTCCCAGTACCGCGGCCCGTAGCGCGGCGGGTCGGAGATGCTGCGCCAAAGCCAGCCCAGCCCTACTTTGTCCACCCATACCGGAATGCGCACCTGGTCTCCGGAGAGAAATGCAATGGCCGCCCCAATGCAGTGAATGGCCGGCTTGTAGCTCAGATTCCGCTTGAGATAAAGCCCCAGCCGCTCCTGCGTGCCGCCGCCGAGCCCGATGACGATATGGCGCGGACGCCGCTCTTCAAGCTGCCGCAGCAACTCCGCGTCTTCCACGCTGGCGCCGTACATGGGAGCCGCATAGAGCTCTTCCGGGGGGACGCTCACGCCATTGGCCACCAGCCAGGCGCGGTTGCGGTGCGCCGAAGATGCCGTCGGCATCACCCAGAAGCTCGACCCTGCTTCGCGGAACTCCGGCCGCACCAGCAGCGCGCGCAGATACTTCAGCCCGGATAGCTTGGGAATCCGGTCGCCCTGAATCAGGTTCCAGCTCAGCACCATCAGGGCGCTGTCGGCAATGGCAAAATCCGCGCCCAGAAGCGCCTCGCAGTAACGTTTGTCCTGGGTGAGATTTTTCAGAGCGGGAGCAGCCGGGACCACCACCAGACCTCCCTGGCGGGAAACCTGGTCAATCGCATCGTGTGCATCGCCCACAATGAATCGGACCCCGAGAATCTGCTGAAAGCGAACTGGACAGCCCACGCTTGCTTTCTCCTCAACCCCAACCACCGCGACTTCGATCCTGCCGTTTCGCTGAACCGTGCAGCGTGGCACCACTTTCCTCTCCGTTCGATGCTGCCGAAGGAAAAAATGAGAGGATGGAAAATGCTTCGAGCGTTGAGTATCGCAAACATAAGTGACCATGAACATACTCAAATAGTACCCACATAGCAAGGTACTTATCAGCATCCAGGCAAGTTACTAACGCCGAAGTGAGCGCAAGCACACGGGTTGGCGGCGCGGCCATGCGCATTCGGACTGTGAGGGCAAGCAAGTCGCCTCGCGGTCAAAAGCAATCGACACCCGGTTATGGGAAAAGATTGAGCGGCAACCCGTCGGCCGAACGGAGTTACGGACTCGCAGGAGTTTCAAATTGTCCCCTGGCAGGTTCGCCAAGTTCGGGAACCTCTGCACGAGGCAACTTTTTGAAAGGGCACGCCCTGCACGAAAGCCTTCGTAAATTGCCGGCTTCAGCGAATCAGCGACCTGTTGAGGCGATACATGGCGCCAATGGTGAATCCTTGCGGCGAGAACTCCGGGACACCCAGAAACCTGCCCCACAACTGGTATTCGTAATCGCCACGCACCCAGATGTGCCGGGTCAACCGATACTCGAGTCCACCGCCCAGGGAGTTTGTTACCCGGGAATCCTGCGAATAAGGCGGGTGTCCTGGGTAAGGGATTGGGTTGAAGCTGAGGGTTCCGTAACCGACGATGTATTTGGCGTAAGGATGAAAATTCGGGAAGTGGGACCAGGTGTAGGTCACCCCTCCGCCGTAGTTGTTCTCCAGGACATTCTGGTGATTCGCCGAAGAGCCTGCGAAAGTCGACCGGTATTGCATTTCGAGGTTGAAAGGGTGCAGCCAGGCTGGCCCGAAGCGGATGCCGGCGTCCGCCCATCCCGTCGCCCCCCACATACGGCCCAACCCCGATCCGGCAAGGGCAACGTCGTTGGGAAGCGGAGCCTGTGCAAAGTACGGGTCGAAGTTCGAAACCCCTCCGCCAAACGACAAGGGCAGCTTGCCTTCCTCAGCGTGGTAAACAGTTTGTGAAAGTGCGGTACCGGCCACAGAGATAAAAATGACGGCGAGCAAAAATCTGGTGAGCAGCCTGAAGATCATGCTGGAACTCCTCCGGAATTGCGGAATTGGCCAAGGAAGCAACGGCCCGTCACGGGCCAATGGGCTTACGCAATCCGGAGCCTGACAGCTGGGATTGCATCGATCGGGGAATTGCGAAACCTCCGTTGCATTGTGTCGTTGCAACCGAGCCGGTCACCCTCGTCTCGTCAGGCACTCCCCGCCCGTTCCTCTCCATGCTAAACCAGCCAGACGGGCGCTTTCTCACGCCTCTGAAGAAGTATGTTTGCTGCCGCTGCACGGGCGTTCTGTGCGCACCAGGCTGAGGCAAATCCAGAGTTTTCTAATGCCGGTGAACGCCTCTGAAGTCATAGACGGCGCCGATGGTGATTCCGGTTGGCGTGACCGGATGAGAACCTCCAAAAAGATTCGGCCAGAACTGGTACTCCCAGTCGGCCCGAACCCAGATATGCCGCCACGCCCGAATGTCGGCCCCCGCCCCAAACGCGGAGATGGTCCGATCGTCGTGCCGGTATGAGGGCGGCGAGGCGGGCAGCGGCGGGAAGTCGATGCTGCCCAGGCCGAACAGCGCCTTGCCGTAGGGATGCAACCGCTCAAAGTGTCTCCAGGAGTAGATCACACCGCCCATGCCGGTATCCTGGCGCAGATTTGTGCCGGAATCGCCCTGCTGAGCGTTGGACAGCCAGGCCGGCAGACCATAGTTGATGTCCCTGCCCTCCACTTCCACGCCCAGGCCGCGCAACAGGCTCGGCCCGGGAACCCGAGTCAGGTTCCAGTCGACCCAAACCGTAATGCCATTCATGTAGCAGGTACTGCCATAAATGTATGGAGCGCAATCCATGTTGAAACGGGAGACGCCGCCGCCGGCCACCAGCGGCAGCCCGCCTTCCTGGGCCGAAGGAACTACCTGGCCGGCCAGGGGAATCGCCGCCATCGCCACCAGCGCGGCGAGTGCGATTGCCGTTCGTCTGAAAATCATTCCGTGGCTCCTCCCATGCCGGTGCGGAATTGCGATGCGAGAAAACGTACCGCGAATTTTCCCGTCCCGGTTTCGTAACAACTGCCTCTCGCTGGCGCGGCGGCGTTCCGCAAGCACAATGGTAGCGCGAACATCTCCTGGCCTGGCTGCAACTTCCCGGTCAAAGATGACAGCAGTTTCGTGGACCTAATGGAGCTGTTCCCCCGCCTCTTCTTCAATTGCAGCGACGAGCGCTTGCAAATGTTCGATCCGCGGGCCGGCAAGTTGCCGGGCGCGTTTCATGCGCAACGCACCCGGCAGCACCGCAACTGCCCGCCGCAGCACCGGGAGCACTGCGGTAAACGTCGGATAGCGGCTGTCCCGGCCAATCTTCGCAAGGGCCCGCAAGGCGCCAACCGCGCCCAACTGCTCAAGAATATCGGCATCCCGCAACAGGACCGCTTCCAGGGCGACCGGCTCATCCTGGGGCTGGTGCGTCCGGATGGCCTCGGCAACTGCATCCAGCTTGCCAGCCGGAAATCCCCAACCCGCCAGCAGCTCGCGCGATCGCACAATCGTGTACGGCACGTGGTTCCAGCGCGCCAGTTCCTCGGGATCCTGCGGCCGATGCCCGAGAAAGACTCCCAGGTCGTGCATCCAGGCCGCGGCAAAGACCACATCGTCGTCGAAGCCGAGCCCTTCCCCGATGCGGCATGCCAGCGTGTAAAGCCGCGGCTGATGGCCGAACTTGTCCTCGGGCAACGCCTCGGCGCGAATATAGGCTACGACTGCTTCCCGCCAGGCTGCCGTCATCAGCGTCCCCTCTTTCGTGGTAAGCCCAATCTAGCAGACCCCAAATCCACGGAAACGACGGCCCGGTTTGCCTGGCGCCATTCCACGAAAGGTTTGCCCATCCCGCCCGTACCAAGTAACCTAGGATAATACCTATCGATTCACGTCCTTTGAGTCGCACATCCTGCATAAAGCAAGAAACGAGATGAAGCCGCCCATGTCGAAACCAGTTTCCATCTGCGTGATCGGGTCAGGGTACGTCGGCCTGGTTGCCGCCGTCTGCTTTGCCGAGATCGGCCATCACGTCATCTGCGTGGACAACGACGAAGCCAAGGTGAAGACCCTGCGCGAAGGCGGCGTGCCCATCTTCGAAGACTGCCTGCCGGAGCTGCTTGCAACGCATCTGGATCGCGGTGTCGAGTTCACATCGGACCTGGCCAGCGCCGTCGAGCGCAGCGAGGCCATCTTCATTGCCGTGGGGACGCCGCAGGGCGAGACCGGCGCCGCCGATCTCTCTTATGTCGAAGCTGTGGTCTCGGAGATCGCCCGCCACATCAACTCTTACAAAGTCATCGTGGAGAAGAGCACCGTGCCGGTCTACACCAACGAGTGGATCAGCCGCGTCCTCCACCGTCACGGCGTAGACACCAAGAGCTTCGACGTCGTCTCCAATCCCGAGTTTTTGCGGGAAGGCACCGCGGTTCTCGACTTCCTGCATCCGGATCGCATCGTCGTCGGCGCCAACAACGAGCGCGCCGCCGACGTGCTCCGCCGCATCTATGCGCCGCTCACCACGGGCGCCTATTATGACCAGCCCGGCGCCCTGGCCGGCATCTGCACGGCGTCAACACCCGCCCGCCTTCTCGTGACCTCCGCCCAAAGCGCCGAGATCATCAAGCACGCCTCCAATGCCTTTCTGGCGCTGAAGATATCCTTCATCAACGCCGTCGCCAACTTGGCCGAATCGGTCGACGCGGACATCGAGGACATCGCCGAGGGCATGGGCCTGGATACACGCATCGGCCCCAAGTTCCTGCGCGCCGGGCTGGGCTATGGCGGGTCTTGTTTTCCGAAAGACGTGGCCGCCTTTCACTGGGTGGCGCAGCAGCAGGGAGTCAACTTCAAGCTCCTCCAGGAGATTCGCAAGATCAATGAGGCCCAGCGCGAAATCTTCTACAACAAGGTGCTCTCCGCGCTGTGGACCCTCCGCGGCAAACGCTTGACCGCCTTGGGCCTGGCCTTCAAGGGCGACACGGACGACATTCGCGACTCACCCGGCATCGAGGTCATCAAGAAGCTCATGGAAGCGGGGGCGACGGTCACAGCCTACGATCCGGCCGCCATGGAGCGCGCCAAAACCGTGCTGCCGCCGTCGGACAAGATGCGCTACGCGGATGACGTATACGAGGCGGCCAAGGACGCCGACGCGGTGCTGATCCTGACTGACTGGAAGCAGTTTGCCCAGCTCGATCTGGTCCGGCTCAACCAGGCTGTCCGCTTCCCCATCGTCATCGACGGCCGCAATCTGTATAAGCCACAAACCATGCAGGATCATGGATTCACCTACGTAAGCGTGGGCCGCCCCGCCAGCTATCATGCGCAGCAGGGCAAGCCGCGCGGCATGGCAATTTAACGGCTCGGAGCTGGCGGGCGCCACTAGCCGGTACGCCCAAACGCTCAATCCAGGAAAGTGATCTCCATCGAATGCATGTGCTCGTGACCGGCGCCGCCGGATTTCTTGGCTCCCACCTCACCGACCGCCTGCTGGGCGAGGGCCACACCGTGCTGGGCGTGGACAACGTGTCCACCGGCGACCTCGAAAACCTGGCCCACCTGGCCGGCGAGCCGCGCTTCCGCTTCGAGCAGCGCGACATCTGCCAGCCTTTCGATCCCGGTCCAGTCGATTATGTCTTCAACTTCGCCTCGCCGGCCAGCCCGCCCGAGTATCTCCGCCTGGCGATCGAAACCCTCCGCGTAGGCTCAGTCGGCACGGAAAACACGCTCGAGATCGCGGCTCAATACGGCGCCGGCTTCCTGCACGCTTCTACCTCCGAGTGCTACGGCGACCCGCTGGTCCATCCGCAAGCGGAGGACTACTGGGGTAACGTGAACCCGGTGGGGCCGCGCTCGGTCTATGACGAGGCCAAGCGCTACGCCGAGGCCCTGGTGATGGCCTACCATCGCTCTCGCGGCATGAACACACACCTGGTGCGCATTTTCAACACCTACGGCCCCCGCCTGCATCCCAGCGACGGCCGCGTCATCTCCAACTTCATGATGCAGGCCCTCAACGGCGAGCCGCTCACCGTCTACGGCGACGGCGGCCAGACACGCAGCTTCTGCTATGTCGACGACCTGATCGAGGGCATCCTGCGCCTGTCGCGTTCACACGAACACTACCCGGTCAACATCGGCAACCCGGACGAGTTCACCATTCTGGAGTGCGCCCAGGCTATCCTCGAAGCCACCGGCTCCGCGAGCGAGCTGCGCTTCGAGCCGCTGCCCCAGGACGACCCAATGCGCAGACGGCCGGACATCACCAAGGCCCGCACTCTGCTTGGATGGGAACCAAAGATCGCGCTGAAAGAGGGGCTGGCCAAATGCCTGCCGTTCTTCAGGAGCAAGGTCAAGTTCTGGTAGGCCGGCAAGTCCCCAGTCCCTTAGTCCCTCGTCCTTGTCCTTCGTAACCTGCTACCCTTCTTGCAATCATGCGCCGCCCTGTTTGCCTCCTTCTCAGTTCCCTGCTCCTGCTCTGCGCTTCCCATCCTTTAGCCGCGCAAAAGTTCCAACCCAAATCCATCCAGTTCAAAGGCGACCCCGAATACTCCGACCAGGAGTTGCTGGCCGCGGCTGGACTGAAGAAGGGCACGGTGCTCACCTCCGCAGAGATGAACGACCACTCCAAGCTGCTGATGGATTCCGGCGTCTTCGACAACCTGACCTACAAGTTCGATGGCGTCGATCTGGTCTACTCCCTCACCCCGGCCGCGCTGATGTATCCCATCCGCCTGGAAAACCTTCCCCTGGCCATCGCCGGCAAAGACCTGGACGCGAAGCTGCACGAGCGGCTGCCGCTCTATCACGGCAAGGTTCCGCCTGAAGGCACACTGCTGGACAACGTGCGCGCCGCGCTTGAAGAGATGCTCGCAGCCCAGGGCATCAAGGCCACCGTCACGGCAGCGCCCTTCGGGGCAATGGGTGCGGCCAAGGCCAGTGCCATCAACTTCTCCATCACCACGCCGCCGGTTCGCGTGGGCGCCTTGCAGCTCAAGGGCGTCTCGCCCGAGTTGCAGGCCAGAGTCCAGGCCATAGCCGACCACGCAATCGGTTCCCCCTTCGACACCGAGAACTCTGTCGGCAATATCGAGCACGCCTTCCAGCTCTTCTACGCCGACGAGGGCTACGCGGGCGTCACAGTCCACGCCGCCCGCTCCGGCGATCCGGTGATCGGCGCCGCCGCCGTCGACATCCCCTATTCCGTAACCGTGGACTCGGGCCCGCTCTACAAGCTGGGCGCCATCCATCTGCCGGCGGACTCGCTCGTCACCCAGGCCGACATCGACAAGATCACCGGCACGCAGGCTGGGCTGGCCAAAGGCATCACAGTCCGGTCCATCTGGGAGATGATCGACAGCCGTTACAAGTCGAAGGGCTTTATGAGCTTCAAGCTCACGCCGCACCCGCAGTTCGACGCGGCGGCCGGCACCGTCAACTACACGGTAGACTTCAATCCCGGGCCGGTTTACCACCTGGCGATGGTCCGCTTCGACAACGTGAGCGACGACCTGCGCAAGCTGCTGATGCGCAACTGGCAGATGCTGCCCGGCGATCCCTTTGACAACTCCTATGTTGCCCGCTTCGTGCTCGATGCGCGCAAGGCCGATCCGGCCCTGCAGCGCACGCTGGCCGCCGTCAAAGTCTCCTACGATATGCGCCTGGACCCGGAGACGCACGAGGTCAATCTGGTGATCCGGCTGGAAAAGCCCTAGTACTACAGTTGTAGATCGGAGATTCCGGAGGGAGCAGGGGGTTTCAACCCCCGGAACGAGAGCAAGATTGCGCGGCCCTTAGGCGCGGGCCCTTGCCCTTTTTCTGCAACAAGGAACAAGTACAACTGTAGCCCTAGCTCACCGATCAGGTTCGTGCTCTCCCACCTTCGCGACAAAAATCCGCCGCGGCGGATCGCAAGGATAGGGCACCCAACGTATTGGGCGCATAGCTCCATCCCTTGGTCCCTCAGTCCCGGGCCCCTTAGTTCCGAATCCCTAAGCCCTTCGTCCCCATCCCTGGCTTTCGTCCCCCGTCTTGTATCATCGAGGAGGCCCTCAAGCACGCTGTTGATCGCGCAAACGGCCCCATGGGACGGAAATGAAAACTGGCATTATCGGCCTGCCGCAGGTGGGCAAGACTTCGTTATTCAAAATTCTGACCAAAGCCAAGCTGGAAGACCGCGGCCACTCGCGCGAGGCGCATATTGGCGTGGCGCGCGTGCCCGACGAACGGCTGGACAAGCTCGCGGCGCTCTACTCGCCCAAGAAGACCACGTTTGCCACGGTCGAGTACGTGGACGTGGCGGCCATTGGCCAGGAGGCGCTGAAGGAGACTGCGTTCCTGACCAGCCTGCGCAATGTGGATGCGCTGATTCACGTGCTGCGCGCCTTCGAGAACGTGTCCATTGCGCACGTGGGCCCCATCGATCCCTTGCGCGACATCAAGAGCGTTGAGTTCGACCTGATGATCAGCGACCTGACGCAGGTGGAGAAACGCCTGGAGCGCCTGGAAAAGGATCTCAAGAAGGGCCGCACCAGCGAGCTGGAGCGCGAGCAGGCGCTGTTGCTGCGTTCGAAAGAGGCTCTCGAAAAAGAACAGCCGCTGCGCGAGCTGGAGATGACGGCAGACGAAAAGAAGCTGATCAAGGGCTTCATGTTCCTTTCGCAGAAGCCCATTCTCTACGCGCTCAACATTGGCGAGAGCACCACCCTGGGCGACGACCTGGACGCGGCCGTGAGCCGTTTCAAACTGGACGAAGTTGCGAGCCGGCCCAATGCCGGCGCAACCGCCATCTGCGGCAAGGTGGAAGCCGAACTGGCGGAGATGGACGACGAAGAGGCGGCGGAGTTTCTGTCGAGCTACGGGCTGCGCGAGAGCGGGCTAGTGCGGCTGATCCGCAAGAGCTACCAGCTGCTGGGCCTGATCAGCTTCTTTACCGCCGGCGAGGACGAGTGCCGCGCGTGGACCATTCCGCTGGGCTCGAAAGCGCCCCAGGGCGCGGGCGCGATTCACTCGGATCTCGAGCACCACTTCATTCGCGCCGAGACCATCCGCTGGGACGCGCTGCTCGATGCCGGCTCGGAAGCAGCCGCGCGAAGCCGGGGCACGCTGCGCCTGGAAGGCAAGGAGTATGTGGTGCAGGATGGGGATGTGATGCACATCCGGCACAGCGGGTAGGCAATTGGGCTTCCTTGTCAGGTGCGGGATTTGCAAGCACAAGGAAGGCAAGCATTCTGTGGTCCGGGGCTGGTAGGTCGGGGTTTCAACCCCGACACGAGACCACCTCTGTAGGCGGGGCTTTAGCCCCTGAGGTACGCTTTCGCATTGCAAGGCTCACCTCAGGGCCTGAAGGCCTATTCAAATTTGGAACCGCAATGCCGGGGCTGAAGCCCCGGCCTACCGCTTCATGGATGGTTTTGGAGAATGCTGAAGCTTTCCCTGCTGCTGGGCACCGTTGCCGCGCTGGCCGATGTGGCTGGCGGGCTTGTGTTGGTGCGGGCGCGGGGCGTGGAGCGCTATCTGCGCTACTTCGTGGCGCTTGGCGCGGGGTTCCTGATGGCGACCGCGGTTATCGAGATGGCGCCCGAGAGCCTCAAACTCAGCCCGCACCTCGGCCCCGTTCTCATCATGGCCGGCTACTGCGTGGTGCACCTGCTGGAGCACACGATCAACGCGCATTTCCACTTCGGCGAAGAGACACATCACGGCGAGTTTGTTTCTCGACATACAAGCAATTCAGTGATGGCTGGCTTGAGCGTGCACGCGCTGTTTGACGGCGTGGCCATCGGCTCGGGGTTTGTGGTTTCAGCCGGGCTGGGCACGCTGATCTTTCTCGCCATCCTGCTGCACAAGGCGCCGGAGGGGTTCACCATGGCAAGCGTCATGCTCGCCAGCGGACGCAGCCGGGCGACGGCGTTTTATTCGGCGGTTCTGCTGGCGGCGGCTACTCTTGCCGGCGTTCTGGTCATCGAACTGGTGCCGAGCTGGCTGCCGTATGGACTGCCTGTCTCGGCCGGCGTGGCGCTCTATGTAGCCGCTACGGACCTGGTGCCCGAGGTCAATCGCGAGCCGGGCATACGCATGGCGCTGGTGTTCTTCTTGGGCGTGGGCGGGTTTCTGCTGCTGCGGTTGCTGCTGCCGGCGATGTAGTCCACGTAATCCCAGCACGGGGACGCTCCCGGAAAGTATCATGGGGTGCAGTGTTCCTCCGGAATCGGTATAGGGGAACGGCAACCCGACTGAAGTGTGAGGAAGTTCTACTTGCTGCAAAAGAAGCGATTGCACGAAACAGGACTGGTGCTGCTGTTCGCAGTGCTCGCCTTCCTGGTGATGGGCTATCACCCTGGTTTTGAGGACGACGGCATCTACTTGACCGCCGTCAAAGCCGACCTGAATCCAGCGCTCTTTCCGCACAACGCCGACTTCTTCCGGCTGCAGACGCAGGCCACCGTCTTCGATGACTGGATGGCCCATTTTGTCCGCTGGACGGGCATCCCACTGGCGTGGTCTGAGTTGCTGTGGCAGTTCGCCGCGCTCTTCCTCATCCTTTGGGCCTCACAGCGGATCGCGGCGCACTTGTTCGAGGAGGCGCGGGCACAATGGGCGGCTGTAGCCATGGTGACGGCCATGTTGACCCTGCCGGTTGCGGGCACCGCCTTGAACCTGGCCGACCAGCACCTGCATCCGCGCAACCTGGCCACGGCTCTGATTCTTGTCTCCATCACACGGATTCTCGAAAACAAGCGCTGGCAGGCGCTGCCGCTGCTGGTGGTGGCGCTGCTGCTGCATCCCATCATGGCCGTACTGGGCATGAGCTTCTGCGCCTTTCTGGCCATGGCCTTGATGGAACCGGTGCCCTTCCTGGCGCGTGCCGCGGAAGGCTCACTGGCTGCCGCCACGCCGTTGAGCTGGGTTTTTGCGCCTGCCGGCGCCAGTTGGCACGAGGCGCTGGCTTCGCGTAACTACTACTCACTCTACCGCTGGACGTGGTATGAGTGGCTGGGTGCGCTGGGGCCGCTGGTTCTCTTCTGGCTGCTTTGGCGGGTAGCGCAACGGCGCGGCGAAGACCGGCTGGCGCGGTTTGCGCTGGCGGTGCTGGCTTTCGGCGTCTTCTACCAGTTGCTGGCCATGGCCATTCTTGCGCCGATCTCACTGGAACGCCTTAGCCCCTTGCAGCCCATGCGCTACCTGCACCTGGTTTATCTGTTTATGGCGCTCGCGGCGGGCGGGCTGCTGGGGCGTCTGGTGCTCAAGACGAACGTCTGGCGATGGGCGGTCTACCTGCTGGCGTTCAACGGTAGCATGTTCCTGGTCCAGCGGGGGTTCATAGACCAGGGCGCGCACCTGGAGATGCCGGGCATGGCCAGCGCCAACCCGTGGATTCAAGCATTCGACTGGGTGCGGCACAATACACCCACGGACGCCTACTTTGCGCTGGACCCTCGCTACCTGGAGAAGCCGGGCGAGGGCTTTCACAACTTCCGCGCCCTTGCCGAGCGCAGCCAACTGGCAGACGGCATCAAGGACACGGCGGTGGTGATGCAGGTGCCCAGTCTGGGGCCGGTGTGGCACGAGCAGGAGATGGCCCAGGCTGGTTGGGAGCACTTTGAGCTGGCGGACTTCGAGCGGCTGAAGCAGCAGTTCGGCGTGGACTGGGTGGTGGTCTCCTATCCGCAGCCGCTGGGGTTGGACTGCCGGTGGCACAATGGGCAGCTTGCCGCCTGCCGGGTCCCGTAGCCACCGGCGGTGGGGCAGAGGATCGCTGTTCGCTCGCATGAGCGTCTTTGCTTCCCAGCCTTTGGTCAGAAGGAAGACGAAAGGATGGGGCGCGGGACTGGAGTATTTGTGGGCCTGATCAAAAAACCGGCCCCAAAAACGAAAATTTCCCAGGCCCCGATGACGAGACCTGGGAACGGATTGCATGGAACGATGAAGCGCGTTGCAAAAGCGATGTTAGATGGTTGCTGTGGGCAACGATGCCGAAACGCTGCGCTTGCGGCTCACGGCGAAGCCGAGCAGGGCGAGGCCGGAGATCATCAGCAGCCAGGTGGAAGGCTCTGGAGTCGCGTAGAGGGTTACGGCATCGACTTCATTGCCATAAGAAGGCTGGCCGGTGTCGGACAGGCCAATGAAATCCAGGTTCTCCGTCGAGCTTGTCGCGACAAACTTGTAGGAATTGCCAGTCCACACCAGTACGGAGTTGCCGCCTAGATCGGTGTCGGTGCCAAGAACGGTTCCACCCACGGCAACCTCCATCGACTCCGGTCCGGAACCGGGGCGATCACCGTACTCGTAGTTGAGCGTATATTCCTGTCCGACGGTCAGGCCGGTGAGGGTCTGCTGCACGGTCTCAGGGTTATTCGCATTCACTTCCAGGCTGTTGGTGCTGAACGGATTCGTTCCTGGGCCAATCGGACCTGCCGTGTCAATCTCGATGCCAGACGGATCGGTGGTGGTCCAGCCGTTGATTTGGCCATTCGAGTAAAGGCTCCATCCGCCGTTCAACGGCGAGGGAGTGTTGAAGGTTCCGTTGGTAATCAGGTTAATAGGACCGGCATGCGACGGGACTGCCCCAACGATTCCGAAGACCAAAGCTGCAACTGCCAAAATGCCAATACGCTTCATTACATCTCCTGAGGAAAAACTCTTGCAACCGAATACAGTTGAACACTCTTGACACATGTCTGAGTCAATCGTTTGTGAAAATCCAAGAACCTGTTCCGTGGTGAAGAAGCCAATCTCTGCAAGCCACGCTTAACGTCTGTGCCCTAGTATTCGCACGTCGTACTCCAAACTATTATCTATTTTAATCAATAACTTACATGCTACTTCCATTTTTAATGCGCAAAGTTATGCATATAAATACCCTCCAAAGAGATGAACTTCTATCCATGCTTGCAATTGGACCGGGATTGCGCCGGGATCGGCTCGGCTGCCCAGGCGCACCTCTGATCGCACGGACCCTCACCCGCGTGCCCGGGACCGCCAACCCGAGCCCAGTGGAGTTGGCGAAATCGCATCTTTGCTGATTCCGCGCTTATCCGCGACAATGGGGTAGTCGCGTGTGAGTGCGAATGGGATCGAGCTGGGGAGCGGGACCAGGCTAGGCGCCCTTTTGCTTCACGCGCTTCCCCGGCTACACTGGATAGATTCAACACATTTTGCGATCCGGCGCGGAGGCCGGACTTGTGCTTAACCTGACGCAGCGGCTCATCCTCGGGTCTGTTCTGCTGGCTGGCCTTACCCTGGGCCTGCTGGCGGTCACGCACCGTGCTCTGCAGGCGGCGGGGCAATTGGCACTGGCCTGGGGTTTTGTTTTGGCGGCGTTTCTGGTTGCGGCGGGACTGGCATACCTGGTGCTGCAGCCCCTCCACCGTTTGGCCCGGGATGCGCGCAAGATTGCGCAGGGCAACCTGGAGCACCGCACCGAATGGAAGGGCCGCGACGACTTTGGCGTGATTGCGGCGGAGTTGAACCGGCTGGCGGTGCGGCTCCGCGATCTGCACGACTCGGAGGCCGGGCGGCGGCAGATGGAGTTTCAACTCTCCGACGCCGTGCTGCAGTCAATTTTTGAACCCATTATTGTGACCGACGGCAAGGGGCATCTTCTGAAGGTAAACCAGGCCGCGGCAGAGCTGCTGGGCGACGCGGCCGGAGACCGGCTGGCCTTGGCCAACACACCGGGCGGAGACAAGATTCTAAGCGCCATTCGCGATGCGGTCTCAATGCAGAAGGCGGTGGCCACGGAGGACGAAGCCTCCATGCTGCCCATGCGCATCGGCAAGCAGGAGCGCAGCTACCGGCTGCGCACCACGCCCATGCGCGACTCCGAGGGCAGGCTGCTGGGAACGGTGACCACACTCGAAGATGTAACCAGCCTGCAGGACACGGACCGCTTCAAGACCCGCTTCCTCAACGTGGCCAGCCGCAAGCTGCGCGACCCTCTATTGCAATTGCGGCGCGGCCTGTATGCGCTGAGCCAGGGCTTCGGCGGGGAGCTCGAGCCGCTGCAGGCGGAACTGGTGGCCGAGGCCGGCAAGGAATCGGAAAAGCTGGACGAGCTGATGGGTGACCTGATCGAAGTGGCCGAGTTGGACACCGGCACGCGCGAGCTGAAGCTGGAGCAGATTCGCCCGCTGCGGGCTCTGACCAACGCCCGCGACCGCTATTGCGACGAAGCCGCGCGCAAAGGCATCCGCGTGGAGGTGCGAGCCTACGCCGACCTGGCGGTGGTGCAGGCCGACCGCAGGGCGCTGCGCACCGTTCTGGACAACCTGCTGGCCAATGCGCTGCGCTATACGCCGGATGATGGCGAGGTGCTGCTGGCCGCAGAAGAGGTGAAAAATTCCGTCCAGTTCACGGTGCGCGATACTGGCCGCGGCATTGAGGCGGAGCGGCTGAGCACCATCTTCGACCGCTTCAATCCCATGTCCGACTCGGGCTCGGGACTGGGCCTGGCGCTGGTGCGGCGGTTGATCGAGTCGCTCGGCGGACAGATTGCCGTGGAGAGCCGGCTGGGCCACGGCACCACCTTCCGATTTACGCTTCCCGTAGCGGCGGTGGAAGCGACCCGCCATCCAGTCGAGGTGGGCTAAAGGTATGGCTGAGATCGTCCTCGAAAAAAAGCCGGAAGCCGCCAGGCTGCGCGTTTACATTGGCGCGGCGCCGGGCGTGGGCAAGACCTACCACATGCTCAACGACGCCCACCTGATGCTGCACCAGCAGGCGGTGGACGTGGTGATCGGCCTGGTGGAAACGCACGGCCGAGCCGAGACCGAGGCGCGCATCCGCGATCTCGAGATCATTCCTCAGAAGGTGATTCCCTACCGCGGCGTAAACCTGAAAGAGATGGATGTGGACGCCATCCTGGCGCGGCATCCCAACACGGTGGTGGTGGACGAACTGGCCCACACCAACGTGCCCGGCTCAAAGAACCGCAAGCGCTACGAGGATGTGCTGGAGCTGCTGGACGCCGGCATCAACGTCATGACCGCGGTCAACATCCAGCACCTCGAGACACTCAACGACGCCGTCAACCGCTCGGCCAACACGGTGATCCGCGAGACCGTCCCGGACAGCTTTTTAAAGCGCGCCGACGAAGTGGTCAACGTGGACGTGACCGTGGACGAGCTGCGCACGCGGCTGCGCGCGGGCAAGATCTACGCCGCTGAGAAGGTGGAGCAGTCGCTGGCCAACTTCTTCCGTAAAGGCAACTTGAACATGCTGCGCGAGCTGAGCCTGCGCACCACCGCCGAGCAGGTGGGCAACCGGGCCTCGGAATACCGGCGCATCCAGGGCCTCGAACAGGCGCCCATGCCGGAAAAGGTCATGGTGTGCCTGAGCACGCGCCCCGGAACCGAGCGGCTCATCCGCGTGGGCGCGCGCATTGCCGGGCGCCTCGCGAGCAATTGGTTCGCCATCCACGTGACCAAGCCCGACGACAAGGGACACGGCGACCCCGAGGGTTATCACCGGCTGGAAGAGTACCAGCGCATGGCCCGCGACCTGGGCGCGCAGGTGGTGAACCTGGTGGACCGCAACGTGTCGGACGCACTGATCCGGTTTGCGCAGCAGGAGAGCATCTCGCACGTAGTGTTTGGGCAGCCGGTGCGGTCGCGGTGGGATATTCTGCTGCGCGGCTCGGTCTTGAACCGCTTTCTAGCCGAAGTGCGCGACGTGACAGTGCAGGTGGTGCCGGTGAACAAGCCTGCGCGCAAGACGCCGCAGTAGCGCGCACCTATTCGCAGAAGACGCGGACCTTGGTCTTGCCTCGGTCGTTGGCGTCGACGTCGACGGTGAGGTCTTCAAGGTGGTCGATCAGCTCTTCAAGATTCTCCGGCTTGATCTGCGAGAGGGTAAGCGGGACGCCGTGGCGGCTTAGAGCTTCGTCAAACTGGTTGTGGGCCTGCGCGGGGATGAGGCTGGCCAGGCGCACGCCGGCGCGCAGCAGTTGCATCGGCACCCGCACGTTGACCGAGGTAGGGCCCTTCATGCCGGTGCTCTGCTCGTCGGCTTCGACCAGCACGCGGAGGTATTTGGCGCGGGTCTTCACCTGGGCGGTCCCGTTGGTGCCGGGGATGGCGCCGGAGTGCTCGCCCACGCTCGTGGACGGCCCGGACTCAATGGCAGCGATCAGGCGTTCGGCTTCGTCGGCGGTGATCTTGCCGGCGGAGAGCATCTCAAGAATCTGGCGGCGGTTTTCATTCATGATGGGTCTCCTTGATGAAAGACAGATTGGGGTGGTGGTTTCCCACCCATTTCACGGTGAGACTGTGAAATGGATGGGGCATCCAGAGGATCTGGCTGCTAGAGGACGCGGACGAGGACATGGGCGCCATCGGCGGTGACGCGGACGTCGGTGCCGGGCAGGGCGGTGATGATGCCCCAGCAGAGGACGATCAGCTTCCAAATAGTGGTGCGAGTGGCGATGGCGACGGCCGCCAGCACCAGGAAAATGATGGGCGAAAGCAGGACGACCGGAATCCACAGCAGGAAGAGCGGGACCCACAGGCGCGGCATGTGGAAGGTGGGGGTTTCAATGGCGATGACGGCGAAGTTGGGTGTCATTTCAGGGACTCCAGTTTGAGGGATTCCAGGGTGCGGATAGCTTCCTCGGCTGTGATTTCGCCGGCTTTTAGCCGGGCGAGGATCTCGGCGCGGGAGGGCGCGGGGTCGTTTTCGACGAATTGCAGCAGACCGGAGATGCGGTTGAGGCGCGCCTTGATGGTCGGATAGCTGACGCCGAAGGTCTGCTCCATCTCCTTGATGGAACCGTGGGAGCGGAGGAAGGCGACGACGAAGACCTGGTCTTCAAGGGTCAGGCGGGCGAGCTCGGGGACGGTGAACTGGCCCGCGACCGCGATTCCCTTCTCCGGGATGCGGACGCGCTCGATCACCAGCGGCGCGCCCTGAGCGATGCGGAGCAGGTCTTGCCAATCGGAGGCGGGTGTGGGAGTTGCATCCATGGGTTGAGGTTCTCGTTTCTCAAGTACGAGAACAACAATAATTAATTTTTATAATTAATGCAATATTTTTTATTGATTTTATTGCCAATCAGGTCGCTCACTGATTAAGTTCTCGAAATTGAGCGGAAGCAAACAGCTACCGGATTGAACTACCGATCGGATTCAGTCGAATCATCTTCGTCGGGGGCGTGGGCTATGCGCATTAGCTCGCCACGATCAAACCAGAGGAGGAAGCAGCCGCCGCAGGAGTCCACAATGACGTTGCCGGGCCCGGCGTAGAAGTGGGTGTCCATGCGCTTGCGGCATTGCGGGCACTGGATGGAGCGCTTCAAGTCGCCGTGGTCGGGCGGGGTTTGGACTGCGGGTTTGTCCTTGCCGGCGAGGGCGGCACGCAGATCGTCAATCAAGCCGGGGAGCACGTGCATGGGCAGCAAAAGGCCGTGGCATTGAGTGCAGAACAGGAGCGGGGTTTTGGCGATGGAGGCATGGACCAGCGGCTGACTGCAGACCGGACAGGCGGGCGCGCTGCCGGCGTCGTCCGGCTGCTCGGCAGAAAGATCCGCACCGTCGTCTTCTTCACCGGGATAGAAGGCTTGGTGGCAGTAGTCGCATTGATAGCCCGCGGTGTCTGGCCTGGGGGTGATGGGAGCGCCGCAGGCGGGGCAGTTGGCCGGACAGGTCACTGGGGCTTGCCGCAGTCAGAGCAGAACTTGGACTGCGCGGAGATGGACTTGCCGCAGTCAGAGCAGAACTTGGTGACGGCAACGGCGACAGCAGGGGGCGCTGCGACGGGCGCAGGCGTAGCCGCTTTGAGCGAGGAGGCCAGCACCTGCGCCACGGCCGCGCCGGCTCCGAGGCCCATACCCACGCCCGCGCCTCCGCCGGCGTTGGCGGCGGCCAGGTCAAGCGACTCTGCTGCCGCGTACTGCGTGTAGCGGCCCACATCGCCGACCATGTTCATGCCAATGCGTTGGTCGAGGACCTTGGCGAGCTCGTCTGGGAGGGAGATGTTCTCGACAACAAACTGATTCAGTTCGAGGCCGAGCGCGGAGAAGGCCGGCTTGACTTGCTCGGCAATCTTGCCGGCGAGCACGGATTGATTGGCAGTCAGGTCGAGGAACGGCAGCCCACTGGAAGCAAAGGTCTGGGTGATCTCGGCGAGGATGGTGTCGCGCAGCTGGCCTTCGAGGTCGGCGGCAAAGTAGGCCTCGCGGGTCCCGCTCACCTGTTTGAAGAAGACCCTGGGGTCGGCGATGCGGTAGCTGTAGATGCCGAAGCAGCGCAGGCGGACGGCGCCGAACTCCTTGTCGCGGATGGTGATGGGCGTCGCGGTACCCCACTTCTGGTCGATCTGCAGGCGCGTGGAGAAGAAGTAGACCTCGGACTTGAAGGGCGACTCGAAGTCCTTGTCCCAGTTCATGAGGTCGGTGAGAATGGGCAGGTTACGTGTGTTCAGCGTGTGCAGGCCGGGCGAGAAGACGTCGGCGATTTTGCCTTCGTTCACAAAGGCGGCCAGTTGCGACTCGGAGACGGTGAGCTGCCCGCCATTCTGGATCTCGAGATCCTGCATGGGATAGCGGTAGGTCAGAATGCCGTCCGCGGGTTCATTCCACTCGATGACGCCGATGAACTGCTTGGCCAGGAAGCTGATGAGAGTCACGTGATTCTCCTGCCGAAACGGTAGCATCCTTGGCGTGGGGCGGATATAGCACGAAGGGAGCAGGGGGGATACACGGTTGGCGCAGGGGCGGGCTGAATTAAGGTTCCGCAGGGGCTGAAGCCCAGCGTTATTGGAACGTTTGCGGCACGAGTAAACTCGTGCCCTGTTACAAAACGCGTTGGTGCTTTGGCGCAGAGTTGGAGGACCTCGATTATTTCGACCGGTTCCCGGTGGCGCTCTCTACCAGGGCGGGGAGGGTGCCGCGGGGGAAGGTGGAAGACTGGCGGACGACCAGATGGGTGGGAATGTGCCACTCGGTCTGGGTGGCCTTGGGGTGGTCGGTCTCGATGCCGGCGCGGAGGGCTTCGACCGAGGCCGCGGCCAGCTCCTTGCACGACATCTGCACGGTGGTCAGCGGAGGCAGCATAAATTGTGCGAGGTGAATGTCGTCGAAGCCGACCACCGATACCTCCTGCGGGACGTTGTGGGTGGTGCGGTAAAGCGCGTGCAGGGCTCCGATGGCGGACATGTCGTTGGAGCAGAGGATGGCGGTGGGGACCTCGGCGAGCGCGATCAGCTTCTCCGTGGCGCCGATGCCCCCTTCCATGGTGTGGTAGCCTTCCACGATGTGATGGGCGGGAACGGTAAGGCCGAGTTCGGCCATGGACTTGAGAAAGGCATCGCGGCGGGCCACGGCGGAGCGCAGGCGCAGTGGGCCGGAGATGAAGGCGATGCTGCGATGGCCGAGAGCAGCCAGGTGCTGCACGGCCTGACGAATGCCCTCTCCGTAGTTGACCTTGAGGACGCGGATGTTGGGCATGTCCGGGCCCGCGTCCACAAAAACCAGCGGGAAGCCGCGCTCCACCAGCTTCTGCACCAGCTCTTCTTCAATGCCGAAGGTCATTACAGCCACGCCGTCTACATTGCGTTGCAGCATGCGGCGGATGAGCGACTCGGTGCGCTCGGGGGAGTAGTTGGTGGAACCGATCAGGACCTCGTATCCCTGGGCCACGGCAAGGTTTTCAAACTCCTGCACCAGCTCCGGAAAAAATGGGTTGGTGATCTCAGAGACAATGAGCCCCAGCATGCGGCTGCGCCCGGAGACCAGGGCGCGGGCCTGGGTGTTGGGCAGGTAGCCGACCTCGTTGATGGCCTTCCAGACGCGCTCGGCGAGCGCCGGATCGACCGTGGTGATGCGGTTAACGGCGCGCGAAACGGTAGCGATGGAGACGCCCGCACGGCGGGCCACGTCGCGGATACTGACAGCTCCGGGGCGGCGGTTGGAGCTATTTTTTCTGGGGACAGTCACGAGTAAATGAATTGTACGCTTACCGGCTGTTTCTCAACTATCGAGGGTGCTGAGAATGGGCCGCAAGGGCCGTGAAAGAGACAGGTTATCCGGGAGGTTTGAGGCACAGGCGGCGGAGGCGCCGGGTCCCATGACTGGGTTGTCAGAGGGTTTTTGGAAAGCGTTTCCTGCGGCTGAGGGAAGTCACGCGATTCAGGAAGGAATCAAACCCTGGCGGCTGCCGGATGCCCGCTCACTCTCAAAAGCGCATACCCTCTGTGGCTACGGAGTGTCTGCACAAGTCGGCGTTTGAAAGGGCACGGCTTCAGCCCTGCCGCAGGGCGAAATGGAAAAGGGTGTGGCTTTAGCCGCTGAGGGGATGTAAATGTTTGAAAATACTTTGCCTCGGGGGCTAAAGCCCGATAATTCATGCAACCATCGGGCGGCGTGGCTCAAGCCACGCCCTTTCAAAACACGGTAAATTGAACCTATTCGGAGCTTCCCTAAGGAACTTATTCAGAGCCTCCCTAAGTCCGGCTGATTTCTACTGCCTCCATGTACAGGCTCGTTACGAGTGCGACTGGCCACCTGCGGCGATCTCGAGGCCGTGGCGCACGAGCGGCAGAATGGAGGCCAGGCTTTCTTCCGCGCCGCGCCGGCTACCGGGCAGGTTGACGATGAGCGTCCGGCTCCGCAGCCCGGCCACCGCGCGCGAGAGCCACGCGTAGGGGTTGTGGCCGGCGCCGTTAAAGCGCATGGCCTCGGCCAGGCCGGGCGCTTCACGATCGATCACGCGGCGCGTAGCTTCCGGGGTGCGATCACGGGGGCCAAGGCCGGTGCCGCCCACGGTGAGGATGAGCGACGCAGCGTTTTCGCTTAGTTTCTCAAGCAGGGCGGCGATGGCCTCTTCGTCGTCGGGAAGCAGGGCGGCGTCGATCTCCGCCGCAGGCCATTCAGCGCGCAGCAGAGCGGCCACTGCGGGGCCGGCGGTGTCTTCAAGCAGGCCCTGCGAGCAGCGGTCGGAGATGGTGAGAACGGCGAGACGCATGGGTTTGATTGTAGCCGCGCTCCGGCGCCCAGTGTGCTTGGAACCCTGGATTGTGCTTGGAACCCTGGATTTGAACCCCTCATCTGCGTCGAACTCCCGCAATCATGGGCCCAAAGACTACCCTCTCACTTTCCGATCACGTCGATCGCCACCGGAATCGTCTTGGGCGGCATGCAGGCGGTGTTGTTGCAGGCCTGGAAGTGCAGCTTTGCCTCCACCAGGTGATTGCCCGGCGCGGCCACAATCCGCGCCTGGATCACAAACTCATCGGTGTACACGCTCAGCTTGTTGCCTGGATCCGTGGGCAGCGTAAAGTCCTTTCCTTCCGGATAGCTCGCGGCCTCCAGCCGCACGCCCAGGCCGTTGGGAATCGCGAAGGCAGTCGGAATCAGAAACTCTTCTTTCGGCGTATGCGAGTTGATGTGCAGGCCCTGCGCGACGCGAAAGTGCAGTTCCACATTGCTGGCCTTGCCCGCTGTGACCGTCACCTGCTCGGGAAACCTGTACTCGACCGCCGCGCCGCGCAGGACTGATCGGCTGGCGGAGTCCGCCTGTGCCAGCGTCGGCCGCGCACAAAGGGTCAGCACGAACCCAACTAAGAGCAAAAATGGAGCGGAATGTTTCCATGAGTCTCGTGCGATCATCCAGCATTCCCTCAGGGGCCAAAGCCCAGACCCGTTATTGAAACCTTTTCGGCACGACTGAAGTCGTGCCCTCACACAAAGCAGGTTTATGGAGCGCGCTCCAGCTAACTCCGCTTCTCTACTGCCCCAGCGCCTTTTTGATGTTGCTCTCCATCTCATCCTTCGACGTAAGCCCCATTTGCGCGGCAACCACCTTGCCGCTGCGGTCCACAAAGAACGACATGGGCAGCTCGTCCAGTCCGCCATAGTCCTTGTCCAGCGAGCCGCCATCGATCAGCACCGGGTATGGAATGTGCAACTGCTCGGCGGAGTGGGCAATCTCCATCTTCTCTTTGCTCAGCTTCGCCGCGTCGTCCAGATCGAGGTCGTCCGCGGAGAGGCCCAGAATTTCAAAGCCCTGCGCCGCATACTGGTTGCGCAGCTCGATCAGCCACGGCGTCTCAATCTTGCACGGCGCGCACCACGTGGCCCAGAAGTTCACCAGCACCGCCTTGCCCTTGTAGCTGGAAAGCGAGACCTTCTTGCCGCTCAAGTCTTCCAGCGCAAAATCCGGCGCCGCCTTGCCGGCGAGTGGCGATTCGTACTTCCCTTCGCCACTGGCCGCATCCACCACCAGCTCGCCGCGCGACGCAGCGGCCAACACGCGCTCTGCCGCCTGCTTGCGAAATTCGAAATTGGCCCACCCCGCCCACGCAAACGTGGCCAGGATGAACAGAACCGCGCCCAGAACAATCGTGTTTCGTTTCACCGGGGACAAGACCTCCATTTCATATTGTACGAGCAAATCCGCCAGCGAGGTTTCCACTTCCCGCAGGCGGACTGGGCGCCCCACCGGGGCGTCCTCTTGGCCCGACGTCCGCGTTTTTGACGCCAGGGTAGAAGTCCGCAGACTCAAATGGCCTGATTTCGCGAAGCCCAAAGGAAAGCTGATACCATCAAAGGCCGATGGACCCATTGCACGAAGAAGACTCACTCCAGCCGGCCGCACTCGTACGCACCGAGGCGGCGGCGCTACTCGCCCTAGCAGACCGGCTGGAGGGCCCCATGTCCGCGGCCTTTGCCGGCGCCGTCGAACTCATCCTGCACTGCGGCGAAGCAAACGGCCGCGTGGTCGTCACCGGCATGGGCAAGAGCGGCCTCATCGCCCAGAAGATCGCCGCCACGCTCTCGTCCACCGGCTCGCCGGCGCTATTTCTGCACCCGGCCGAAGCGGTGCACGGCGACCTGGGCGTGCTCATGCATGGCGACGTGGTGATCGCGCTCTCGGCCAGCGGCGAAACCGAAGAGATTCTGCGTCTACTCCCCCTGCTCAAGCGCAAGGGCGACGCGCTGATCAGCTTCTCTTGCACTCTCGACTCCACGCTCGCTCAGGCCAGCGACGTAGCCCTCGATTGCAGCGTTGCCCGCGAGGCCTGCGGCCTGAACCTCGCGCCCACCGCCTCCACCACCGCCATGCTCGCGCTCGGCGATGCGCTGGCCATCGCCGTCAGCCTGCGCAAAGGCTTCCGCGCCGAAGATTTCGCCGACCTGCATCCCGGCGGCAAGCTGGGGCTACGGCTGGCCCGCGTCCGCGACCTGATGCACACTGGCAATGCAGTGCCTGCGGTCGCGCTTTCCACGCGCATGACCGACGTCATCTACGAGATGTCATCCAAGAAGCTGGGCATGACCACGGTTCAGGATGAAGGCCAGCTGCGCGGCGTCATCAGCGACGGCGACCTGCGCCGCCTGCTCGAACGCGAAGGCGGCGCCGCGCTCAGCCGCACCGCCGGCGAAGCCATGAATGCCAATCCCCGCACCATTGCCGCAGAAGAATTCGCCGCCACTGCACTAGCGATCCTGGAAGAGCGCAAGATCACTTCGCTGGTCGTGGTCGACGCCGATCGAAAAGTCGAAGGCGTGCTGCACCTGCACGATCTGTGGGGCGTGGAACTGATTTAGAAGCAGGGTCCGGGACGAGGAGGATCAGAGTGAAGATCATCGCGAAGAATCTCAGCCGCATCATTCTGGGTATTTCTCTCACTGTCACACCTGTCACAGCGCAATCGGCTTCCAATCTCGAGGGCAAGGTGACGGATACTGTGGGCGCCACGATCCCGGGCGCATTCGTGGTGGTGCATCCCGATACAGCTGGGCTCTCCTCAAGCGATAAACGCGAAACCAAGACGCTATTGACCGACGCGAATGGTACCTTCGGGCTCATCGTGAGGCCCGGGTTCTATGACGTGTGCGTGATGGCTTCGGCATTTATGCCTGAATGTCGAAAGATCAACGTGAAAGTCGGCCAACTGGCCTCGCCGCGATTCAGGCTGCGGGTATCGCCTGAGGTTGAGCGTTTGCTCGCCGATCCGGTCGGAGAGTAAGTTCACGCCCGCTCACTGAAGGCCAGAGGCCCAATTTCCGATGGCCGAACATTTAGAATGATTTCTGTCCCAATTTCGCCTTGCGTCCGCCCCCGCGGACGGGAAAGTACGCTCTCATCGCCATGCATCGCTGGTCTAAACTCTTCATCCCCACCCTCCGCGAGGCGCCGTCCGACGCTGAAGTCGCCAGCCACAAGTTCCTGCTCCGCTCCGGCTACATTCGCCAGCTCAGCGCGGGCCTGTACAACTACCTCCCGCTCGGCCAGCGCGCGCTCAACAAGGTCATCGCCATTGTGCGCGAAGAGATGGACCAGATCGGCCAGGAGTTTTTCCTGCCCGCTTTGCTGCCGCGCGATCTGTGGGAGCAGAGCGGCCGCTGGTCGGTCATGGGCGACAACATGTTCCGCCTCAAAGACCGCAAGGGCGCAGACCTCTGCCTGGGTATGACGCACGAGGAGATCATGACCTCGATTGCGCGCAACGAGCTGCGCAGCTACAAACAACTGCCGCAGATCTGGTACCAGATCCAGACCAAGTTCCGCGACGAACCGCGCCCCAAGTCGGGCCTGCTGCGCGTGCGCCAGTTCACCATGAAGGACTCGTACTCCTTCGACATCGACAAGGCCGGCCTCGACAAGAGCTACGACCTGCACGACGCCGCCTATCGCCGCATCTTTACCCGCTGCGGCCTCAAGTTCGTCGCCGTCGATGCCGACTCTGGCTCCATGGGCGGTTCGCAGTCGCAGGAGTTCATGGTCTACACCGACGCCGGCGAAGATCTGATCGCCAGCTGCCCCGTGTGCGGCTACGCGGCGAATTTGGAGAAAGCAACTTCGCGCCTTGATCCGGTCAATGAAATGGAGGCGACCGGCGATGGCACGCCCGAGTTGATTCATACCCCCGGCATGGGCGCAATCGCAGACATCGCCGCTTTCCTCAAGATGTCCCCGGCCAACGACATCAAGTGCGTGGCGTTCATGGGAACGCCAACTCCTCCTCCACTTGGCTCTCTGGCATCAAGACCTGGAGAAATCGCAGCATGGGGCATTAAACTTGATCAACTCCGCCCTGTCGTCGCATTCCTCCGCGGCGACCACCAGATCAACGAAATCAAGCTCAACGCCGTCGTCGGTATCTCTGACCTTCGTCCCATGACCCCCGAAGAACTCGATTTGTACATCGGTGGCCCGGCAGGCTATCTCGGCCCTGTCGGAATCCCAGAAGTCATGACGCAAGAGTCGCTGAACGGCCTCAAGAGGGGTGAGGATCAGAGAAAAATCGATGGTATCTTCCGCAGCAATGCGTCGGGAGGGCAAGATCGCCCTCTCAAAACTATCGTTATTGTGGACACGGCTCTCGAAGGCCGCAAGAACATGGTCGCCGGCGCCAACAAACTCGACTACCACCTGCGCAACGTCGTCCCCGGCCGCGATTTCACCTGGACCCTCGCCGCCGACATTCGCAGCGTGAACGAAGGCGAAGGCTGCCCGAAAGACAGTTGCACCGGCAAGCTCGTCGTAGGCAAGGCCGTTGAAGTGGGTCACATCTTCAAGCTCGGCTACAAATACTCTGAGTCGATGGGCGCACGTGTACTGGACCCGAACGGCAAGGAAGTCACGCCCATCATGGGCAGCTACGGCATCGGCATCGAGCGCATTCTCACCGCGGCCATTGAGCAGTCGAACGACAAGAACGGCTTCTGGCTCCCGGCTTCCATCGCGCCCTTCACCGTCGTTGTCACCGTCACCAACTCCTCGGACGCGCCGCTCGCCGAGGCAGGCCAGTCGCTGGCCGCCGCACTTGAAGCAGCGGGCCTGGACGTGCTGCTCGATGACAGAGATGAGCGTGCCGGAGTCAAATTCAAAGACGCGGATCTGGTCGGCATCCCCTACCGCATCAACGTAGGCAAGAAGGCCGCCGGCGGCATTGTGGAACTGATCACGCGCTCGACCAGCACCAGCGTAGACGTGGCGCTGAGCGACGTGGTGGCCATGGTAAAAGTGCGCGTGCAGGAAGATGTTCTGCTCGAGTCAGCCGAAGGCAGCCTATAACCGCGTGCGGTACACTGTCCGCTGTTCGCTACGAGCTGTTTTCAAGGAGCCGCAATGGCGTTGAAGATCCGATTTGTAATGCCCAAAGGACAGTACCCCTGGGCGACACTGCTATTCCGTGTTGCCATCCTGGCCTTTGCCGCAGTTGTGTTTTCGGGCTTCGCCGTCTTCGGATTTTATTACTTCAAATATAAGGGCATCGTCGACGAGCGTCTCAAGCAGCCCATCTTCGCGACTACCGCCAAAATCTACGCCGCTCCCCGTGAGGTGCGCCCGGGACAAAAGCTCACACTGCGCCTCATCTCCAACGAACTGCGCGATGCCGGCTACACCACCGACGGCGCATCGCAGAATTCGCAACTTGGAACCTACTCCGAGACCGCACAAGCCATCACCGTCCACCCCGGTCCGCAGTCCTATCACGCGCAGGACGGTGCAACGATCCACGTCAACAACGGCGCCGTCGACTCCATCAACGACGACCATGGACAGCCGCTCTCCAGCTACGAGCTCGAGCCTCTGCTCATCACCGGCCTGAGCGACGACGCCAACCGCACCAAGCGCCGCCTCATCACCTACGACGAAATCCCATCCAACCTGGTCCAGGCCGTGCTGGCCATTGAAGACCGCCGCTTCTTCGAGCACAACGGCGTCAATTATTGGCGGCTCGTCGAAGCCATCTTCCGCGATGTAACCACCGGCCAGAAGCAGCAGGGCGGCTCCACGCTCACCATGCAGCTGGCGCGCGGCTTTTTCCTCACGCCGGAGAAGCGCATCAAGCGCAAGTTCATTGAGATCGTGATCACTTTCCAGCTCGAACATCGCTTCAACAAGCAAAAAATCTTCGAGCTCTACGCCAACGAGATCAACCTCGGCCAGCGCGGCAGTTTTTCCATTGACGGCTTTGGCGAGGCATCGCAGGCGTACTTCGGCAAGGATGTGCGCCAGCTCGATCTCTCCGAGTGCGCGCTGCTGGCCGGCATGATCCAGCGGCCCAACTATTTCTCGCCCTACCGCCACGCCGACCGCACCATCGAGCGGCGCAATCTTGTTCTCGACACGATGGTCGAGACCGGCGCCATCACCAAGGACCAGGCCGAGCGCGCCAAGGCCGAGCCGCTCCACCTGTCGCCCGGCAGTGTCGACGCCAGCGAGGCGCCGTATTTTGTCGACCTGGTGCATGAACAGCTGGTGCAGAAGCTGGGCGAGCGCGACTTCAACCGCGAAGGCCTGCGCATTTACACTTCGCTCGATCCCGATTTGCAGCGCGAGGCCACCACCGCCGTCGACTCCACGGTTCACCTGGTCGATGAGCAGGTGGACCGCTTGCACAAGAACCACAAGCCTGGTGAGACCTGGGTCTATCCGCAAGTGGCGCTGGTAGCGCTCAACCCGCACACCGGCCAGGTGCTGGCGCTCGTGGGCGGGCGCAGCTATGGCACCTCGCAATTGAACCACGCCGTCTCCAAGCGGCCCACCGGCTCCATCTTCAAGCCCTTCGTCTACGCGGCGGCATTCAATACGTCGCTCGAAGGCGCGATCCTCTCCGGACAAACAAAGCCCTTCTCGCAGGTCACCATGCTCAGCGACGAGCAGACCACCTACGAGGTGGGCGATCAGGAATACACGCCGCGCAATTATGAAGGTGTCTACCACGACCAGGTCACCGCTCGTTACGCGCTGCAGCAGTCGCTGAACAACGCCACCATTGGATTGGCGGCGTTGGTCGGATTTGACCGCGTGGCCGCACTGGCCCGCGAGGCGGGCGTAAGAAATGCGCGCGGAACGCCTTCGGTAGCCATCGGATCGTATGACGCTACACCGCTCGACATGGCCGGCGCGTACACCATCTTCGCCAACAACGGGCTGCACCTCGATCCATGGATGCTGGCCAGCGTGCGCACCACCACCGGCGACATCGTCAACGATTACACGCCCACCTCCAAGCAGCTGCTCGATCCACGCGTGGCATTCCTCACGACAGACATGCTGGAGAATGTCATCAACCACGGCACCGGTGCGGCTACGCGCTCGCGCGGTTTCACCGCACCGGCCGCGGGCAAAACCGGCACCAGTCATGACGCCTGGTTCGCCGGCTACACCTCCAACCTGCTGTGCATCGTGTGGGTGGGCAACGACGACTACACCGACGTAAAGATCGAAGGCGCCCACGCCGCGGCTCCCATCTGGGCCGAGTTCATGAAGAAAGCCGTGCAGTTGCCGCAGTACTCAGATACGCACACGTTTTCTCCGCCTGACGGAGTCAGTATGGTCAGCGTCGACAAGGCAAGCAGTCTGCTGGCAGACGATGCCTGCCCGGACAGCGCGGAGATGGCTTTTCTGGACGGCACCGCGCCTACCGACACCTGCGACCATCCGCCCGACAAGCGCAATATCCTGCAAAAAATCTTCGGCCTCGGCAAACCGGGGAACTGATCGCCGCGGCTCGCTGCTTGCTGTCCCGAGTCTGAAATTGTTTCCCTATTTGGCGATGTCATTCTGAGCGAACGGGGCCCCAAACGTATTTCAGTTTGGGGGTGGTGAGCGAAGAATCTGCTTCTTGACCTTCCTGGCTTCTGTGAAGGAAACCAGACTCACCACACTGGCTCCCTGGCATGGGCTGGCATTGAGGGCACCAGAACGTCACGCGCGCATCAGGCCCTTGCTTGCGGCATTCGATCGGCGCGGCGCAGCGGCGGCATGGTTCGCCCTGGCGGCCGTAGACCCACACCCGCTCGCGCGGATCGCTGCTGTTCGTAGTGCGCCGGTGCAAGCCGCCGTAGGTCACGACGGCGTCGCCCGAGTCCTCGAGCACATTGGCCCGCAGCAGCCGCAGCGATAGATCCACTACGCCCGCCAGGGTTTGCGGAGCGAGACTAGCCACGCGCGCAAAGGGATTGATCGCAGCCATAAAGCAGATCTCCGATTTGAATTCGTTGCCCACGCCCGCAATCACGTCCTGGTGCAGCAGCACGTCGGCAATCTCTTCTGCGCCGCGCCCGGCTATGCGCCGCACGACCTCCGCCGCTTCAAACTCCTCGCTCAGTACATCGATCGTCTGCGGCGGAATGCGCAACTGCCGCTCCACGTCGCGCGACCAGAGCATCTTCGCCACCGGCACGCGAAAGCCCACCGCAATGTACTCGCTGTTCTCGAGCACAATGCGCATGTTGGCCCGCGGCTGCTGCCAGCGCTCGCCGGGTCGATAGATGTGCCAGCTCCCGTTCATGAGCAAGTGCGTGGCCAGCGTGCCGCCGCCGGAGAAATGAATCAGCAGCCACTTGCCACGCGACTCCACCCGCTCCACCGTCTGCCCGGCGAGCGGCGTGTCGTCGTCAAATCGCGTGAGCATCGGATACGTGGAGCGGAAGCCGGTCACCGGTCTCGCCACGAGCGCGCGGCCCAGCGCCCGCGCTGTGCGAAAAATCGTATCGCCTTCAGGCATCGCCTACTGCACCTCGCCCGGCACCTGCGGCCCCTGCGCGTGCATGCCGTGCGTGATCGCCATGGGAATGCGCAGCAGGTGCATGCCCAGGGGCCCCGGATGAAACCCTGCATCCATTAGAAAGCGGCCCATGGGATGCGCCGCCACAGGTTGCCCGTTGATGGTGGTGATCAACACGCCCTGATGGCTGCTCAGTCGCATGCGCTCCTGCCCGCGCGAGCACAGGAAATGTGCCAAACCTGAGGCTGCCTGCGACCGCTCCGGCTCTTCGGCCGGCAGAAAAACGAGCAAATTGGGATTGCCACGCCTCAGCCATGCGACCAATTGCCCATTGCGTAAAATCACCTCCGCATACGCAGCTCGCGTGAGCAGGCGCGGCGCTGTCTCCGCGTCTTCATCCGCCACGGGCAACTCCGGCCAGCGCAACACCGAACCGTAGGGATTCGCCGGGTCGGCCGCGGCCAGCTGCACAAACTCCGGCTTCTCCTCCGCGGGCGCAGTGCGCAGCTGACGCAACAAGTCTACCGCAGCGGGCAAGGCAAACTGCGTAGCGCCGAGGCCTGCAACAAAATAGCCGCGCCGAATGCGACCGCTTTCTTCGAGCGCCTTCAGCACGCCATAGACCGCCGAAAATCCGCCCGGCACATTCTCTGCCGCCACGTGTTCGCGCAGCAGTACACCATAGCGATTCAGCAGTTGCAGTGCCAGCGCATGACTGGCTTCCGTCGTTGTCGGCGCGCTCTCGCCGCCCTTCACCGCGCGCAACGGCAACAAAGACCATCGTCCTTGCGCCGTCGGCGGCGTCGTCCTGCGCGAACGAAACACAACGCCCGTCTGCACGCGTCGCGGTATGCGCGCACTTTCGGGTCTCGCCGTGTAAGCGCGCAGCGCGTGCAGCGAGTCGTTGGTGATCAGCCCGCGCCACACCAAGCTCCACAGCGCCTCAATCGTTTCGCCCGGATAGCCGCCGCCCAGCGCCTGGTGGAGCGAATCGAAGAAGCTCGCTCCCGTCGACTCCAACACCGCCACCAGTTTTTCTTCGCTCTCCGTCAGAGGCTCTGCAAGTGGCCGCGACTGCACTAACAGCGGAAATTTATCCGCAAGAAAAAGCGCGATCCGCCCGTCCCGCTCACCCATCGGCTCCACGCCTGCCCACACCACCTCGCCTGCGGCAACCAGCGTATCGAGACCAGCCTGCAAGTACTCCGCAATTCGCGCCGGCAATATCGATGTCTCCAACAGAGAGGCCGGCAGCGGCGCGCCCTGCAGGCTCTCGATCGAGTCGAGCAGGCCATCAAGATTGCCGTTGCCGGTGCGCCGCGGCGCCAGCAGTCCCTGCCAATGCGTGAGGAAGCGCGCCAGCGTGTGCTGCTCCACCGGCTCCACTTCGCGCCGCAGTTTCGCCAGCGACTTGCGCCGAATCAGGCGCAGCATTTCTGCGTCGCACCACTCGCGATGAAGACCGTCTGGTAGAAAGCCGCCCTCCAACACACGCCCCTCGGCCGCAAGCTGCCGCAGCGCATTCTCCACCACCGTCGCATCCAGGGCAAAGCGCTCGGCTACGGCGCGCAGCGTGAACGGCCCATGGGTACGCCCATAGCGCCTGACTAATTCCAGCACCGGATGGGCCACCGGCTCCAGCAGCGCCGCGGCCAGTCCTGGCGGCAGCGGAATCCCCAGCCCATCGCGATAGCGCGCCGCATCCTCGGCCGCAATCAGCCGCCGCTCTCCCGCGATGCGCAGCTCCAGCAATCGCCGTGACCGTATCAGCCGGTCAATCGATTCGAGCAGCGACGCATCGACTACCCTTCGCGCAAGTTCAACGCGCGAAAGATCGCCCAATCGTAAACACAGATCGTGTATGCCGTCCGCCGAACGCGCGCGATAATTCTCTGTCAGGCACTGCGCCGTCTCTTCCACTTCGGCAATCGCATCCGCGTCCAGTAACTCGCGCAGATCGGCCTCGCCCAGCAGCTCGCGCAGCTGATCCTGATCGATGGTCAGCGCCTGTGCGCGGCGCTCGGCCAGCGGCGCATCGCCGTCATAAAGGAAATTCGCCACGTAGCTGAACAGGAGCGACGCCGCAAACGGCGAGGGCTTGCGCGTCTCCACCACATGCACGCGCAACTGCCTCTGCTCCACGGCGCGCAGCGTTTCAATCAGCGCGGGCATGTCGAAAACATCCCTCAGGCACTCGCGATAGGCCTCCAGCAGCAGCGGAAATTTCGGATAACGCGAGGCCACGCTGAGCAGGTCGTACGAACGTTTGCGCAGCTGCCACAGCGGCGAGCGCGCATCGGCCCTGCGCCGTGGGAGCAGCAGAGCGCGTCCCGCGGCCTCGCGAAAGCGGCCTGCAAACAAGGCCGTCGTACCCAACTGGCGCAGCACAAGCGCCATGGCCTCGGCACTCTCCACCAGAAACCAATCCGCATCCGGCGGCTCCTCGGTGTCGGGAAAGCGCAACACAAACCCGTCGTCGCCCCACAGCGTTTCCACTTCAGGCCCGCCCGCGGCGCGGATGCGCGCGCTCACCGCCATGGCCCAGGGAATGTGGATGCGGCTGCCAAACGGCGTCATCACGCAGACGCGCCAGTCGCCCAGTTCATCGCGGCAGCGCTCAATCACCACGGTGCGATCGTCGGGAACCGAGCCGGTCGCGTCCGCCTGATCGGCAAGAAACTGCATCAGATTCTCGGCTGCGCCGGGATCGAGATCGTGCTCGGCAACCAGGCGCGTGAGCGCAGCAGCCTTGGGCAGGGCGCGCAGCTCGCGGATCAACGCACCGATGCGACGGCCAAACTCCAGCGGCCTGCCCGGACCATCGCCCTTCCAGAACGGCATCTTGCCGGGCTCGCCTGGGGCCGGCGTCACCAGCACGCGGTCGTGCGTGATCTCCACAATCCGCCAGGTCGACGCGCCCAGAATGAACGTCTCGCCGGGATGACTCTCGAAGACCATCTCCTCATCCAGCTCGCCCACGCGCACGGCCTTGCCCTCGCTGTGCGCCAGGAAGACGCCGTACAGGCCGCGGTCGGGAATGGTGCCGGCGTTCAGAATTGCCAGCCGCGCCGCCCCGTCGCGCGCCGTCACCACATTGCGTACGCGGTCCCACGTCAACCGCGGCCTCAGCTCCGCGAACTCGTCCGATGGATAGCGCCCACTCAACAGGTCCAGCACGCCCTCGAATGCAGCACGGCTCAACCCGCCAAAGGGCGCAGCGTGTCGCACCAGCTCGAAGAGCGCGTCAACACTGACTTCAGGCCGTGACGATTCCGTCTCCCTCTGCGCCGATTTCCATTCGTCGAACTTCAATTCCGCAGTCAGATTCCCCACGCGCCGCGCGCTTTTGACCGCCTTCGCCCTGCGCTCCGGAGCGGCCATTCCCGGCGGATGCGCGACAATGGCCACCAACTGCTGCGCCAGCACATCCAGCGGGTTGCGCGGGAATCGCGTCGACTCGATGTGCCCTTCATGCATGGCGCGCGTCACCGCGGCGCAGGCCACAAGATCGGCGCGATACTTCGGAAACAGAATCCCCTCGCTCACCGCGTCCACATGGTGCCCGGCGCGGCCAATGCGCTGCATGCCGCTGGCGACCGACGGCGGCGCTTCAATCTGGATCACAAGATCGACCGCGCCCATGTCGATACCCAACTCCAGCGTGGAGGTCGCGCAGAGCGCGCGAATCTGCCCCGCCTTGAGTTGCTCCTCGATCACCGAGCGTTGCGCCGCGGCCAGCGATCCGTGATGCGCGCGCGCAATCGCTTCGCCGGCCAGCTCATTCAGCGCGCCGGCCAGCCGCTCGGCCACCTGGCGGCTGTTCACAAACAGAATCGTCGAGTTGCGCGCGCGAATGATTTCGAGCAGCCGCGGATGAATCGCATTCCAGATGGAGACGCGCTTGGGCGCCTGCGAAGCCGGGCCGCTGGGCAGGTACTCCTGCTCGCCCAGCCGCGCCATGTCCTCGACCGGAACCTCGATGCGCAGCTTCAGCCGCTTGGGCGCACTGGCGTTGACGATGGTGACCGGGCGATAGCACAAGGGCTCGGCGCCTGCAGCATCGGAGGACCAAGCGGATTGAACGTCCTGCACTGGGGACAACTCCTTGCGATTGAGTGAAGAGTCAGAAACCGCATGCGCAGGGGCTAAAGCCCAATCCTCATTTTCACGCGTCTTCGGCACGACTGAAGTCATGCCCTGATACAAGACTGCCGGGTGCCCCACTGTCGAGTGGCTCTCGTCTGTGTCGCCTGAGAGGGCCGCCACGGAATCAGGTTTCATTGCCGCGACAGCGGCGTCCGCCCCACCGCAGCTGGCAACCCCGCCGAGAAAGCGCGCCACTTCTTCCAGCGGCCTCTGCGTAGCCGACAGACCAATCCGCTGTAGCCGCCGCTTGGTCAGCGCTTCCAGCCGTTCCAGCGTGAGCGCCAGATGCGCTCCGCGCTTGGTCGGAACCAGCGCATGAATCTCATCGATGATTACCGTATCCACGGTGCGCAACGCCTCGGATGCTTGCGAAGTGAGCAGCAGATACAACGACTCCGGCGTGGTGATCAGAATATCCGCCGGATGGCGCGCGAACCGCGCCCGCTCGCGCTGCGGTGTATCGCCGGTGCGCACGCTGATGGTCGGCTCATGAAACGCGACGCCCCGCCGCCGCGCCATGTTCGCCATCCCTGCCAGCGGCGAGCGCAGGTTGCGCTCCACGTCCACAGCCAGGGCCTTCAGCGGCGACACATACACAATCCGGCAGCCCTGTGACTGCGGGTGCCCCACCTTCGCGACGTCTTTGTTTTTGGCGGCAGGGTGGGCCGCATGCAGCATCAGCCGGTCCAGGCACCACAGAAACGCGGCGAGCGTTTTGCCCGTCCCCGTCGGCGCCAGAATCAGCGCGCTCTCGCCGCGCGCTATTACCGGCCAGCCCATCCGCTGCGGCGCAGTCGGCGCGTCGAACACCGCTCGAAACCACTCCGCAGTCACCGGATGAAAACAGGCAAAGGGGTCAGCGCCCGGAATTTCGATGGGAGAAACATCCGGATTGTGCGGGGTGGGAAACACTGTGCTTTGAGAATAGCGCACGAAGCGGCGAAGAGGAAGCGAAGGAGCAGGGATCAGGGAGCGGGCTCAGGGAACTGCGCGGGGGAACCCCATCCATGACGGGCTCTCAGCTCCCCGAGACGCCAATTCGCTAGGCAGGACTGCCCCAAAATTCGCTTACGACTTCTATGAGCCCTACAATGTGCCGATTGAATTCTTCGAGCTCTTCGGCTGGAATCCAGTATTCCCGATGAACCCGTGCGCCCGCCGTCTGCACGGGAAACTGTTGGAGATACTCGCTCTGAACTTGAAAACGCAACACATACCCCGTCCCGCCGTCGCGAGTATTCCACCCGCGCGCAATCTGGGTTGCGTATTGCTCATTCAACACCGGATAAAAGATGGGCTGCTCTGGAAGGCGCGGCGGGAAGGCGCGCCAGCCACTGGAGCGAATTAACTCAAGCTCCTTATCACCCGTTGGCCGATAAAGTGTGGTTGTAGTCATTCGCGGATACCCACCTTCCAATTTAACGCTCCGCGGCGGCAGCCCATTCGCGCAGAATGGAGCTGTAATCCTCTCAAAACAACCGGTCCGCGGGAATCGGTAGCTCAAAAACGCAGCCTTGTGTCAGCCCAAATAGTGTCACAAACCGCCCAAATCCACGCAGCAGTTCTGTTTTTATCAGGAACATATCTCCCGTTCTTGCATCGAACAGGATGAAACGGGCGGGAGAGCTGGCGGCGTTCCGGCCGGGAATTCGGAATGCTGGTCAAGCAATCCTTCGCGCCGGTATTGCCCATGGCGATTCGCGGGCTGGGCGAGTTGAAGACGCGCGGGCGAGCCTGGTTCCGCTCGGGCACCGTCGAAATACGCATCGGCGAACCCATCCGCTTCGATCCCACTGACTCCGAGGCGCAAATCACCGCGCGGCTGCACGCGGAGGTGGAGAGGCCGCTCATCGGGTGAAGAGCGAGGATCGTGCTACCCGCTGCATAATTTCCGAAGTGCAACCGCAGGTCCTTCGACTCCGTTGGACGCAAAGAACGCGCCCAACTGCGCTCAGGATGACCGCGCTTTTTGGTACGGACTTCGGACTCAGGCCTAGTTAACTCGGCTTCCGCGGCCGGAAGTAGCACGTCCCCCCGGCCAGCACCGCGGTCCAGATGGACGGGTCGACGGGCTGCTCGCTCGAGCCGAGGAAAAGAATCCCATCCGGCGCCAGCACACGGTGAATGCCTGCCAGTAACACCCTGCGGGTCTCCTGCGAAAAGTAAAGCATCACGTTGCGCAGAAAGATGATGTCGAAGCGGTCTTCGGCCCGGCTGAAGGGCAACTGCGCCCCGCTCAGGCTGGCCTGGCGGAAGTTGGTCATCTTCTTCACCTCCGGCTTCACCACCCAGTCTTCGCCCTGGTGGTCGAAGTAGCGCACCAGGAACCGCGCCGGCAGGCCGCGGTTCATCTCAATCCGGTGATAGCAGCCGGCCTGCGCACGCTCGACAACCTCGGCGCAGATGTCGGTGCCCTCGATGCGCATGTTCCAGCCCGCCAGCAAGGGGAAATGCTCCAGCATCAGCATGCCGATGCTATAAGCTTCCTGACCGGTGGAGCAGGCCGCGCTCCAGAAGCGAAGGCTGCGCGCGGAACGCCGCGCCTCAATCAATTTGGGCAGCAGCTCGGTGCGCAACAGTTCAAACGGTCGGCTGTCGCGGAAGAAGCTGGTTTCGTTGATGGTCATAGCCTCGGCTATGGAGCGCTCCAGCACCGGATTCTTCCTCCCCTTGAGGTGCTGCACCAGCTCTTCCAGGTGCGTCATGCCCTGATTGCGCAAGACCCTGGTGAGCCGCGTTTCAAAAAGGTAGTCCCGCGAAGGATCGAGCACATTCTGCGACAGGCCGAAGACAAGCTGGCGAAGATAGCCGTAGTCCACGCTCGAGGATGTTTGCATGACTAGACCACCGATTCCCGAAGCTCCCGGGCTTCGCTGTGCGTTCGGCTGGCGAGCCGAAGGATTTCAGGAGCGAGGTCGCTCAGGGAAAGCACCTTGTGCGCCAGCCCCGCTTGGGTCACCGCGCCGGGCATGCCCCACACGGTACTGCTCGCCTGGTCCTGCGCCAGCACCGCGCCGCCATGCTCGCGAATCATGCGGCAGCCAACCAGCCCGTCCGAGCCCATGCCGGTAAGCACCACGGCCAGAACCCCGGAGCCATACACTGCGGCGGCGGAGCGGAACAGCACATCCACGGCGGGGCGGCAGTGGTTCTCCATCGGCCCCTGGTTAAGACGCAGCGTGTGCGGCGACCCGCCGCGCGCGGCCGCAACCACTTCCATGTGCCAGTTGCCGCGCGCAATCCAGATGGTTCCCAGCCGCACCGCCTCGCCCTCCGCGGCCTCGCGCACGCGCAGCTTGCACCGTGCGTCAAGCCGCTCTGCCAGCAGCTTGGTAAACAGCTCCGGCATGTGCTGCACCACCATCACCGGCAGCGGGAAGCTCGCCGGCAGGGCCGGGAGCAGCAAATCCAGCGCTGCCGGGCCTCCGGTTGAAACACCGATCACCAGCACCGTGGGGTTGGACTGGATGGCCTGCATCCGCTGCGGCGGCGCTATCGGTAAAAGCAGCGGCGGCCGCGCCAGGCCGGGAAACACCGCCGGCGTCTGGCCAGACACGTGCCCGGCACGCAAATTCCCCGGCGCAGCTTGCGGCGGACCTTGATCGTGCTGGGTCAGCGCGCGGATCTTCGGCCCCAGTTCTTGCCCCAACGAGAGGATGGCAGCCTCGCGGTTGGCCTGGCCGGTAGGCTTGGCAACGTAGTCCGAGGCGCCGCTGGCCAGCGCTTCCACCGTCACCTGGGCGCCTCGCCGCGTGAGCGAACTGCACATGATGACAGGCATCTTGTGTCCCCGCTTGCGCAACTCCCGCAGTGTTGCCAATCCGTCCATCACCGGCATCTCCACATCCAGCAAAATCAAATCCGGGCGCACCACGCCCAGGCTGCTCAGAGCAGAGGCGCCATCGGCTGCGGTGCCAGCCACTTCCAGACCCGCATCGGCGCTCACCACCGAGCGCAGCAGGCTCCGCATCACAGCCGAGTCATCCACAATCAGAATCCGGGTTCGGCGACCGGCCGCCATCGCTCACGCCTCCACCAGGCCGAGCATGGCCAGCTTCTCGCACAGGGCTTCGTTGTCGAAGGGCTTCATCAGGTACTCGTCCGCCCCGGCATCCAACGCGCGCAGAATGAAATCGTTCTCCGCCTCGGTGGTCACCATCATCACCTTCATCTCGCTGAACCCCGCCGCGCGCAGGCTTTTCAACATCTCCAGACCGTCCATCACCGGCATGTTCCAATCCACCAGCGCCAGGTCAAACGGCGCTCCGGACTGCTGCTGGGCTTGGAGCTGGTCGAGTCCGGCCTGACCGTCGCCCGCCTCCGCGCACTCGATCCCCTTCTCTTCCAGCATGCCGCGCAGAAAGCCCCTCACAAAGCGGGAGTCATCGACAATCAGTGCTCGCATGGTCACCTCCATCTATAACCGGAATCTGGCCGTTGTCTCTCAGGCCGCTGGCGCCCCGGCGGGCTGCATCGAGTCCAACCGGATTGGGTCCAGACGGTCAGGATCAAGCATCACCAGCAGACTGTCCTTCAACTTGTACGCGCCGGCAAACAAGGCTCTCCGCCGCTCATCCAGAATCGAGGGATTGGGCTCATGGTCGGCCGACGAAACCGTGAGCACCTCGCCCACCGAATCCACCAGCAGGCCGAAACAGCCTCCGCCGCTCTCCAGCACCAGGATGTCCTGCGTTCCGTCCAAGGGAGGCAGATCGAGCAGATGGCGCAGGCTCACCGTGGTCAGCACATCGCCGCGATAGTGAACCAGGCCGCCCACAAAGCTGGGCGCCAGCGGCACCGGCTGCGGATGCGCCCCGCCCACAATCTCCAGAATGTGCGTGATGGGCACGCCGAACAGCGTTTTGCCCACCCGCACCGAACACATCTCCACCAGCGCCGCCGCCGACTTTTCCTTGCGGCTCACGGCCACACTTGCATTGCTCATCGCACTGCCTCCGCCATCCCGTTGGCCAACTGCCCCCACTTGTCCTGTGCGTTCTCCTCCACAGGAAGCGGCGGCACTCCGCCCAGATTCACCACACCGGTCACGCGGCTCTTCAGCAGCGTCACCCCGCCTGCCCGCGCGCTGGTTCCAGCCTCGAACAGGTCGCCGCCCGCGGCCACGTCCAGCACATGCGAAACCGCAATGCCCACCTGCCGGTTGCCCTCGCGGCACACCACCACAATGATCTGCGCCTCGGGATTGCCCGCCACCGCGGCCAGCACGCCGCCCGAGTCCTCCACCGGCAGCAGCTGCCCTTCGAAGTTGAGCACCGGACGATAGCCGATGTACTCAATCCGCGAAACCTGCAGTTGCTCGATGCGCAGCACATCGGCCAGCGGCACCGCGGCCTGCCGATCCGCAACCTCCACCAGCAGGTACTCCGGGTTCTTCGCTGCTTCGGCTTCGGTCTCGTGCGCTGCCCCGAGCCCGGTCTTTTCGTCGCTGCTCATGGTCACCCCGGCCTTCAATGCAATCGAACCGGGGTCTAGAATCAGCGCCAGGTCCGCGTTGCCCAGCACCGTCGCCCCGGAGTAGAGACCAATGTTCTTGAGCACCGCGCTCAATGGCTTCACCACGATCTCTTCCGGATCGGCCAGTCCATCCACCACCAGCCCAAACTGGCGTCCGTCCGCGTTCAGCACGGCGATAAAATTGTCCCGCTCCCGCGATCTCTTGTGCTCGCCTTGCGGCATCAACAGCCGGTCGAGAAACACCAGCGGCAACAGCTTGCCGCGCAGCCGGTAGAGCGGCGCGCCTTCCAGCCACTCGATCGCCGCCTCCGCCTGCTCCGGCGGCACATGCACCAGCTCCGACAGCGCTCCCTGCGGAAGCGCGAAGCTCTGCTCCAGGCTGCGCACAATCAGTGCGGGAATAATCGCCAGCGTGAGCGGAATGCGCAGCCGCATCGTGGTTCCTTTGCCCGGCCGCGATTCCAGTTCCACCTTGCCGCCAATCTTCTCCACGTTGGTGCGAACCACATCCATTCCCACCCCGCGCCCGCTCACATTGGTCACTGCGGCAGCGGTCGAGAAGCCGGGCAGAAACACCAGCTGCAGCAGTTCGCGCTCCACCATGTGAGCCGCCCGCTCCGCCGTGATCAGCCCTTTTTCAATGGCCTTGGCGCGCACTTTTTCCACGGCGATGCCGGCTCCGTCGTCGGAGACCTCGATCACCACGTGGCTGCCCTCTTGCACGGCGCGCAGGCGCAGCGTTCCCTCTGGGTCCTTGCCCGCGGCCAGGCGAACTTCCGGCGGCTCAATGCCGTGGTCCAGCGAGTTCCTCACCGCATGCGTGAGCGGGTCCTTGATCGCTTCCAGAAGACTCTTGTCCAGCTCCGTCTCCTGTCCTTCCATTTGCAGCCGCACCTTGCGGCCCAGCGACTGCGACAAGTCGCGCACAATCCGCGGCATCTTCGAAAAGATATTCGACACCGGCTGCATGCGCGCCTTCATCACGCTCTCGCGCAAATCCGCCGTCACCATGTCCAACCGCCGCGAAAGCAGCGTCAGATTGGGATCGTTGGCCGTGGCCTGCAACACCTGGTTGCGCGTCAGCACCAGTTCGCCCACCAGGTTCATCATCCGGTTCAGCAGCGTCACGTCCACGCGCAGCGTACTCTCGGCCGCCGTACCCGCTGCCTGGGTACGTGCCTTGATTGGGTCGGCCTCCGCTTCTGCAGGCAATTTTTCCTGAGTAAGCTTGGCTGCGGGTGCAGCCTCCGCCGGCGCTGCAGCCGCAGGCTCTGCTGCGGGTGCTTCCGGCTCGGCCCTGTGCTGCCTATGGTGTGCAGCCGCGGGTAGTTCCGCAGCCGCGCTCACCGCATGCACTCCGGCCGCCACGCGAGCCCGTTTGCCATGGGCATGGGCGGGGAGCTGCAACTCTTCCAGCCGCGCAATCAGCACCGTATCCTCGCCGTCGCCCTCGCCGCCTTCCACCTCGATCGACTTCAAAATCGATCGCAGTCCGTCCAGCAGTTCCAGCAGCCCGGTCGTCGTCGGCCCGTCTGCCGTCAGCTTGCCCTCGCGCACCAGGCCAAGCAGGTTCTCGCCCGAATGCGCCAGCTTTTCCAGGCGCTTGAAGCCAAGAAATCCGGTCGTCCCCTTGATCGTGTGCACCGACCTGAAGATGTCTCCAATCAGTCCCGCATCCTGGGGCCGCTCTTCCAGTTCGGTCAGGCACCGCTCCATGCGGTCCAGCCCTTCCTGGCTCTCGATCAGAAATTCTCTCGTCAATTCATCCAATGCCATTGCGCCCACTCATTCGTCCGCGCAGGTAAGTTCCCCGCACAGCAAGCTCTCCAGCCCTTATCGGTAAGAACGCGCCCAACTTGAGAAATGGAAATGAGGAAGCATGTTTCGCCAACAAACCCTGTGCCCGCCGCCGCGAAGTCCTTCGAACCGGCGGGCATGTACAGAGCAACCCAAAATGTCTTACCCTCAAGCTTCATGCCCCCGTCGGTCAAAAACCCGGATCCCGCACTGGAAACTCTCCTGGGCCTTGCCCGCCAGGCCGCTCTGAACTCCTATTCCCCTTATTCCGGCTTCCACGTCGGCGCCGCGCTCCGCCTCACAAACGGCGCCGTCGTCACCGGAACCAATGTGGAAAACGTAAGCTACGGCCTCACCATCTGCGCCGAGCGCGCCGCCCTGGTCACTGCCGTCTCCCAATTCGGACCCGGCATCCGCATCGAAGCCGTCGCCGTCGCCAATCTCAACGCCGCCGCTAGCCCACCTTGCGGCGCCTGCCGCCAGATGCTCGCCGAGTTCACCCTCCCCGACGCTCCCGTCGCCTTCCCCGCCGCCGACGGCCCCCGCACCATGCCCTTCCACGAAATCTTCCCGCTGGCCTTCGAGATGAAACTGAAATAAGGAGGCAGCACCGCATGAATGCAGATAGTGACAGCACTCCCCTCCACACCATCGACCTCATCCGCAAGAAGCGCGACGGCCTCGCGCTCTCGCCCGCCGAGATCGACTTCCTCGTCTCCGGCGCAGCCTCGGAGTCAATCCCTCTCGAACAACTCTCCGCCTGGCTCATGGCCGCTTGGATCCGCGGCCTTTCCGCTGACGAAACCCGCTCGCTCACCCTGGCCATGCGCGACTCCGGCGAAAAGTTTGATCCGTCGCCCCTCGGCAAGGCCGCCGTAGACAAACACTCCACCGGCGGCGTCGGAGACAAGACCAGCTTCCTCGTTGCCCCCATCGCAGCCGCCTGCGGCCTGGCCGTGCCCATGATCAGCGGACGCGCCCTGGGGCACACCGGCGGCACACTCGATAAGCTGGAATCCATCCCCGGCTATCGCACTGCTTTGTCATTGTCTGAATTCGAGACAGTCCTGGCCCACTGCGGCGCTTCCATCGTCAGCCAGACCCCCGCCTTGGTCCCCGCCGACCGCGTGCTCTATGCCCTGCGCGACCGCACCGCCACAGTCGAAAGCCCCGGCCTCATCTGCGCTTCCATCTTGAGCAAAAAGCTGGCCGCCGGCCTCAACGCCCTGGTCCTCGACGTCAAAACCGGCTCCGGCGCATTCCTGCGCAAGCAGGAAGACGCCGAGTACCTCGCCGCCCTCATGGTGGCCACCGCCGAAGCCGCCGGAACCCGCACCGTGGCCCTGCTCACCGACATGGGCCAGCCCCTCGGCCGCGCTGCCGGCAACTGGATCGAACTCGTTGAGTCGGTCGAGTTGCTGCGCAATCAGCGCCCGCCCGGGAGCGAAGACCTGCGCGAGTTGTCGTTGATCCTTGCGGGCTGGATGATTTACCTGTGCGGCGCGGCAGCCACGCCCGATGCCGGCCGAACGCTGGCCGAAGCCGCCCTCGAAGACGGCTCCGCTCTTTCCGTCTTCTTCAAGATGATCGAAGCCCAGGGCGGGGACACAAGTGTCTTCGCCGACCCGGCGGCCTTCCACAAGCCCGGCGCAAATCGGGCGCTCACTGCTTGGACTACCGGCTACATCTCCGCAATGGACACCACGAAAATCGGCTGGGCCGTGCAGCGCACCGGCGCAGGCCGGGAAAAAGCCGGAGCGCCTGTCGACCCCCACGCCGGCATCGAGTTCCACGCCCGCCGGGGAGCGCATGTTGAACAAGGCCAGCCCATCGCCACGCTCTACGCCACAACAGAAGCCATGCTCGCCGAGCCCATCGAACTTCTCCGCCAGGCCATCCTCATCGCCCCGGAACCGCCCACCGCCGTCCCGTTGATCACGCGGATTTTCACCCGCGAAAATGCTGAATCTCATCTCCGCAATGCTGTAAGGTAATCGAAAGCCTTCTAGAGCGGTTTACCTTCGAGGAGAAATCCAGTTGGATCGATTTACCGGAATTCTTGGCATTCTCGCCGTGCTCCTCGCGGCCTGGCTGGGCTCCACAAACCGCAATCGCATCCGCTGGCGCACCGTGGCCTGGGGCCTCGGCCTCCAAGTCACGTTCGCCTTCCTGGTGCTGCGCTTCGACTACGGCCAGCGCGCCATGACCTGGGCCGGCGGCGTGGTCAACAACATGCTCTCCGCCACCTTTGCCGGCACGCAAGTCCTCTTCGGCCAGCTCGGTCTGCCCAACTCCGGCGCTTTCGGCAATTTGCTTCCTCCCCATTCCGGCGCGATCTTTGCATTTCAAGTCCTGCCCACCATTATCTTTATCTCGGCTTTCTTTGCCGTCCTCTATCACATCGGCCTCATGCAGATCGTCATCCGCGGCATGGCCTGGGTCATGCTCAAAACCATGCGCATCTCCGGTGCCGAGAGCATGAACGTAGCCGCCAGCATCTTCATGGGCCAGACCGAGGCCCCGCTCACCATCCGTCCCTTCCTCGCCAAGGCAACGCGCTCCGAGCTCATGGTCATCATGACCAGCGGCATGGCGCATGTGAGCGGCGGCATCATGGCCATGTACATCTCGCAGGGCGTTGAAGCGCGCCACCTGCTCTCCGCCGTCATCATGACTTCGCCGGGAACGATTCTTATCGCCAAAATGCTGGTGCCCGAAGTCGGCATCCCCGCCACCGAAGGCCGCGTCGTCATCCCCAGGGACGAGCTGCACAAGGATGAAAATCTGATCGGCGCCATCGCCCGCGGCACCATCGACGGCGGCAAGCTGGCCTTCAACGTGGGCATCATGCTCATCAGCTTCCTTGCTCTAGTGGCGCTGCTCGACTCGCTGCTGCTCTGGACCCACGGCCTGGCTTACATGCACTGGGTTCCCGGCTCGCTCGGCCAGATCCTCGGCTACGCCTTCGCGCCCGTCGCCTGGCTCATCGGCGTTCCCTGGCACGATTGCATGGCCATCGGCAACCTGCTCGGCACCCGCATGGCGCTCAACGAAGTGATCGCCTATATCTCGCTCGGCGCGCAGAAGGCCACGCTCGCCCCGCGCTCCTTCACCATCGCCACCTTTGCCCTGTGCGGATTCGCTAACTTGGGCTCCATCGGCATGCAGATAGGCGGCATCGGCGCATTAGTGCCCGAGCGCAGAAACGACCTGGCCAAGTTAGGCGTGAGAGCCATGTTAGCCGGCACTATGGCCAATTTGATAAGTGCCTCCATCGCCGGCATGTTCTTGGGGTAGTATTTCACTGAGGATTTAAGGATGAGCGATGACCGCGTCTCTCAACTCCTGCGTGAATTCGCCGATGGTCGGACAGAGTTGGTCTTCGACCTTCTTGCTGAAGGTCTTTCGCCGAATCATTCCGATGAGAACGGCGCCTCTCTGATCCAGCATTGCGCCTACTATAGCGACGTGTCCGCGATCCGCTTTCTGCTTTTGCAAGGCGCATCGCTCGCAGCTCTGGGCCAAAACTTTGGTCTTGATGGCGCTTCTTACCACGGCCATTGGCGGCTTTGCAAATTCCTGCTGGAACAGGGCGCAGATGTAAACCACACCGATGCCGACACCGGCGAGACACCGCTCCACGCAGCCCTGTGCAAGGCTGATCGAATCGTCTATGACCGTGTTCTCATGGTGCTCCTCTCGCATGGCGCCAACCCCAATGTCGCCACCATTGCGGGAGTGGAAACGGGGGCCTTCATGCGCGACTGCAGAACCAAAGGCGAAACACCGCTCCATCGCGCCGCTGCATTCGGTGAAGTTGAGACCATCCGCATGCTGAGGGACGCCCATGCAGTAATCGACGCCAAGGATGCAAATGGAGAGACGCCACTGTCGTGGGCCAGCTGGTACGGTCGTCCCGCTCCCGTCCTCAGGGAGTTGCTTTACGGGACCTTCCGCATTCATCCGCAAAATCAACCCATGCGCGCCAATCTGATCGGAAAGCCTCAGATCTAATGTGCCGCGGTAATCGAAGAGGCACTCCGAACGCGCCTCATCCGATAGAAGATCGTCAACCCCGTCACCGATCCGCAGGTAACCAGGCTTGCCGTCATGCCCAGAATCAGCGACCAGTCGTGCTCCAGCGCCCCGTGCACAATGCCGATCGCCTGCAGCACGCTGAATCCGCCGAAGGTCATCAGCGAAACGCCCTCGGCCGTTTTCTTGCGCCACAGCGCAATTGCCTGCGGCACAAACAGCGCGGCGTTGCAGCCAAGTCCCAGTCCAAACAGCCACGCAAAAATCTCTCTCATCGCGCTTATCCTCTCAGTCCAAACCGCACCGCGTTCCGCGCTTTCGCGCGCGCGGCTTCTTCTTCGCGGCTGCGCGGCTGCGCGTTGGTTTCGAGCGAGCCGAGCAGCCGCGCCGACACGGCTGCAATCTCATCCACAGCCCGCGCGAAGGCCGCCTCATTGGCTTTGGACGGCTTGGTAAACCCGCTCACCTTGCGCACGAATTGGAGAGAAGCGGCGCGAACCTCCTCCTCCGTCACCGGCGGATCGAAGTTGAAAAGCATCTTGATGTTCCTGCACATGACTTTCGCACCTCCTGCAACTGGGAACCGCCGATCCTTTCAGCGGTAAACACGTGCTCATTCCACCTCGATCCGCGCACGCATGCCACTTCACTTCCCCGCGCACAAGCGCAGAATCTCCTCGCCAAACCGCTCCACTTTTGCCGCGCCAATCCCATCAATGCCCAGCAACTCCCGCGGATTTCCGGGCCGCGCAGCCGCCAGCGCTGCAATCGTGCGGTCGTGCATCACCACGTAGGCAGGCACCTTCAGCCTCTTGGCTTCCGCGGCTCGCCACTCCCGGATGCGCGCGGCCAACGCCTCATCTTCAGCCGTCAGCCGCACCGGCTCGATCACCGCCGCGTTCTTCCCGGCGCCACTCCTCTGAACCTCAGTCCTCGCGGACGTCTTCGACTTCTTTGCTCGCGAAGCAGCCGGAGCCCGCCCGCCAAACTCCTCCACAATCCCATCGCTGATCAGCAGGCCCACGATGCCGCCCGCACGCATCTCCCGGCCTGCATCGGAGAGCCGCGCCTTGCGGAAGCGAATCACCTCGCCGTCCTTCTCGAACTCGGCTTCTTCGATCTCGATCAGCCCCGACTGCACCATCGCTCCCAGCAGTCCCTCATACTCATCGCGGCTGATCCGGCCCACCAGGTCGAGATTCCGCTGCAATGTTCCAGTGGCCTTGTAGTCCACGCCGCGCAGCTCCTCCACAACCCGCTGCGCCAGTTCCAGCTCCGCAAGGGTTGCCCGGCGAAACAGCCGCAGCACCGCGCCTCCTGGGTCGCACACATCGCACACCCCGCACGCTTGCTTCGCGTCCTCCACATCGCCGAAGTGCCTTACCAGCGCGGACATCCGGCACTCGCTCAGTTCGGTGAAGCGCAGCACCTTGGCAAACTGTTCGGCGCGAAACTGCGCCTGCACCGAGTAGGTCTTCTTCCAGCCCGGCCCGCCCGCAGTCACGTTGCCGCCAAAGTCGCGCCGCGCGCCGCCGTGAATCTCCAGCTTCTCCAGCGCCTTGTCGAACTCCTCTTCGCTCAGCCGCGACGCCTCGCGCAACGCCTCTGCCGCGCGCGGCTCTTCGCCCAGCGCGCGAAACACCTGCGCGAGATGATCTGCCGGAGGATAATCGCGATTGAGAAAAAAGTCATGCGTGCGTTGATCCGCATAGCTGTGCATCAGGAACGTGCGGCTCTTCGCGCCATCGCGCCCGGCGCGGCCAATCTCCTGGTAGTAGCCTTCGAGCGTGGCCGGCAGCCCGGCATGGATCACGGTGCGAATATCGGCCTTGTCAATGCCCATGCCAAAGGCGATGGTGGCCACCACCACCTCAAGCTCGCCTGCCTGAAAAGCCGTCTGCACGCGCTCCCGCGTCTCCGCCTCTAGACCCGCATGATACGCAGCGGCGGCAAGCCTTCCCTGACAGAGCTCCGCGGCCAGTTGCGCGGCCTGTTTTCTTGAAGTCGCATAGACAATCGCCGGCCTGCGCTCGGGAGCTGCCAGCAATCGCGCAATTACGCCGGCGCGCTCCGGCACCGGCAGCTCCACCACCTCGATGGCCAGGTTGTCACGCCTGAATCCATGAATGAAGAGCGCCGGCTTCTCCATGCCCAGTTGCGCGGTAATGTCCGCCTGCACACTGGGCGTGGCCGTGGCCGTCATGGCCAGCACCGGCACCGGCTCATCGCCGCCGCGCAGACTGGGCAGATACTCGCCCAGCATGCGGTAGTCGGGCCGGAAGTCGTGGCCCCACTGCGAAATGCAATGCGCCTCATCGATCGCGATCAGCGCCAGCTTGCGCTTGGCCAGCATCTCGGGAAAGCCCGGCACCCGCAGCCGCTCCGGCGCAATGAACAGAAATTGCAGCGAGCCGTTCAGAAAGTCCACGCAGGCCTGCCGCGACGCAGCGCGCTCCAAGCCCGAGTGAATCCGAGCCACCCGCAGCCCCAAGGCCGCGAGTTTGGCCGCCTGGTCGTCCATCAGCGCAATCAGCGGGCTGATCACCAGCGCCGTTCCGCCCCGCGCCAAGGCCGGCAACTGATAGCAAAGGCTCTTGCCCGCACCGGTTGGCATTACCAGAAGCAGATCGCGCCCGGCGACAGCCGCTTCGCACACTTCAAGCTGGTTGGCCCGGAAGCGCGCAAAACCAAACGTGGTTCGCAGCAGCCCTGCCAGGCCGGTCGCAGCAAGCTCGTTCGCATTGGAAAGAGTCGTCAAAACAGAAGGTAGAAGCGCGTATCCTGCGCTCGATAAAACCGCGCGGGATTCACCTTCAACTCTACTAGAGCCTGGGCGCGATCCACTCTACTTCCCATACTCGCGCACCTTCGCGTACAGCGAGCTGCGATGGATGCCCAGGCGCTTGGCGGCGCGGATCATGTTGCCACCTTCCGCTTCGAGAGTCCGCAGGATGAAGTGCTTCTCGATCTCTTTCAGGCTCAGATTGCCGAGTTCCGCAAACGCACCCGCAGGCTGTTGCGGTGGCGCTTCGAACTCCAGGCCGGTGTTGTGAATGACGCCGTCGTCCGACAACAGCACCGCCCGCTCCAGAACGTTGCGCAGCTCGCGAATGTTGCCCGGCCACGCGTAGCTCTGCAACGCCGCGCGCGCATTCTCTGCAATCTGGAACGGGCCGCGCTTCATGTCGTTCGCCAGCGCCTCCACCAGGTTGTCGGTCAGGATGGGAATGTCCTCCGGCCGCTCGCGCAGCGGAGGAATGCGCAACCGCAACGTGTTAATGCGGAAGTAAAGATCGCTGCGAAACTTGCCCTCGTCGGCCAACTGCTTCAAATCGCGATGCGTAGCCACCACAATCTGCACGTCGGCCTTGCGCTCCACCACGTCGCCCAGCCGGTAGAAGCGCTTCTCCTCCACCACCTTCAGAATCTTGGCCTGGATCTGCAAATCCATGTCCCCAATCTCATCCAGAAACAACGTTCCGTGATGGGCGGCTTCGAGGAATCCCATCTTGTTGCTGACCGCGCCCGTGAACGCTCCTTTCTGATGGCCGAACAGCTCCGACTCCAGCAGTTCGCGCGACAGCCCCGCGCAGTTCAAATCGACAAAGGCCTCGTTTGCGCGCGGACCCATCCGGTGCAGCGCCCGCGCCAGCACGCCTTTGCCCGTGCCGGTATCGCCCTGGATCAGCACCGTGCTGTTTGCCTCTGCAACCCGCTCGGCCGCCTTCTTCAGGGCGACAATCGCCGCGCTCGTACCGACAAATGGATCGCGGTCATAGCGCGCCCGCTCCAGCCGGTTGCTCACCGACTTCTGCAGATTGCGGAAATTCTCCAGCGCCCGCCGCAACATGGTGGTCAGCAACTCAATGTCCACCGGCTTGGGGATAAACTGCTCGGCCCCGTGCTTGATGGCCTCGACCGCCAGGTCGATGCGGGCCTGCCCGGTAAGCACAATGACCGGCACTCGGAAGTCGCGCAACTTCAGCCAGGCCAGCAGATCGAATGCCGTGCCGTCGCGCAACTGATAGTCGGCCAGAATGATGCTCGGCTGCGACCTCTGGATCTCAAGGATCGCCCTGGAAACTCCGTCTGCCCCGGCCACCTCAAATCCATGCATCTCCAGCCCGATCGAGAGGACCTCCAGCAGCGAATCATCGTCTTCCACCACCAGGACTCGTTCCTGCATCACGCCTCTCTCTCGCGCAGTCAACTGGCTCTATGCCGCTTCTCCCCAGGGTAGGAGCGTGATCCGGTTACTCGCCTATCGAAGGTCATTCGACTCTTCTAAGGATCGCTTCACTCCGGCGTGTCCCGAATATAGACCATCCTCATGCAGCTGTCGAGAATCTAGACAAATCCTGTCTGAAAGCACAACATCCTATGCAGTTTGAGGTTCCTCCTTACCTCAGTAATAAGAACATAAGGTAATTAGCTTCAGCCATTTACCTGCGATTCCTAATCCCATTATCCGCTGGAGGCCGAATTGCCGATGAGGTTGCTGTGCGCAACTCAGCAAATTCGGCAGTTCAACGGCAGGCAACGCGTATGTTTCCTTCATCCTTTCGCAATCATGCGTCTCTTCTAAGCTTTGGCTTGGCAGGTCTTCTCTCGGTTCTTCTCAGCGGTTGCAGCGCCATGCAGCTGACAGGTTCCTCTAATACAAACTCCGGCGGCGCCAAAGAACCAACAGTAACCGCTCCAACGGTGACCTCCCAGCCGGCCAGCACCACAGTAACCCTGGGGCAGGCAGCTACCTTCACCGTGACGGCCACCGGCACTGCCACGCTCACCTACCAATGGCAGCAGAATTCCCTAGACATTGCCGGCGCCACATCGACCAGTTACACCACTCCGGCAGCCACCGCGGCCGACAACGGAGCCACCTTCGCCGTGGTCGTCTCCAACGCATCCGGCAGCGCTGCCAGCAGCACGGCCACCCTCACCGTGAACGCCGGCGCAGCGCCCTCGCTCAGCCAGCAGCCGCTGGATCAGTCCGTTGCGCTCGGTCAGCAGGCCACGTTTTCCGTCACCGCAACCGGCTCGGGAACCCTCACCTACCAGTGGCAGCAGAACTCCGTGAATATGGCCGGAGCCACCTCTGCAACTTACACCACGCCGCCGGCCACCGCGGCCGACAGCGGCGCCACCTTCAACGTCGTCGTCACCGACCAGGCCGGCAGCACCACCAGCAGTTCCGCTACCTTGAGCGTAACCGTGCCCGTACAGCCCAGTTACTACGTCGCCACCAACGGCAGCGACAAGGCGGACGGTTCCGCATCCAGCCCCTTCGCCACGATGCAGCGCGCCCAGAGCGCCATGCAGCAGTCTTCCATCAAAGTCACGCAGATCGACGCCGGCACCTACCGCCTCAACGGCCCGCTTACACTCACTTCGCTCGACCACGGAGAAACCTGGCAAGCCGTTCCCGGGGCAACCGTGATCCTCAGCGGCGGCCAGCCCCTCACCGGCTGGTCGAGCGAAGGCAACGGCATTTACTCAACCACCGCTGCCAGTCCCGTCGGGCTCGACCTCGCCATCGACGGGGTTCGCCAGCTGCCCGCCACGCTCGGCTACGATCCCCAGCGGCCCTTCATCACTGGTTGGCGCGAATTGAATCCCAATCAGCCGCACAACTTCGGCGTCACCTTCACCGTTCCGGCATCGGACATGACCGCCTCCGTCAAACCCGGAGCCATTCTGCAGGTCGTCGACTTTCTCCGCTACACCGATCAGTTCACGACCATTACCGCCGTCGACGCGAACGCGAACACCATCACCGTTGCCGACCAGTTCAACACCGGAACCACCAATCCCGGAGTCAGCGGAAGCTGGCGCGTGCTCAACGACCCCGCCGACCTGAGTTCTCCCGGCCAGTTTGCCTACGATACCGCAACCTCCAAGGTCTATGTCGAGCCGGCAAGCGAAGACACCCTGTCCTCCGACACCGTGGTGGCCGCGCGCATCAGCACGCTCATCGCGCTCAACAACGTCTCCGGCATCACCATCAGCGGGCTTACCTTCTCCGACACAACCTCGGACCTGTGGATCTACTCCGGCATGTTCAACGACAGGCTCGCGGCCATCATGGCCACGGGGCTGAGCAACAGCAACCTCACCGGCAATACCTTCGTCAACGTGGGCAACGGCATCGCGCTGAGCGGCTCGTCGAACAACACCATCAGTGGCAACGCCTTCAGCCAGCTGGGCGGCAGCGGCATCTTCCTCACCGCCAACAGCAACAAGAACAAAGTCACCGGCAACACCCTCACCGGCCTGGGCAAGATCAACGTCGGCTCAACGGGCATCCATCTTGAGAACAGCGCCAACAATCTCATCGACAGCAACACCGTCGACGGCTCACCCCGCTGGGGCATCGATCTTTATCCCACTGACAGCGTCTCGCTGGTGGGCAACACCGTCTCTAACAACATCCTGCGCAACACCAGCCAGCAAACCAACGACACCGGCGCAATCTACTCCTACGCCGGTAACAGCCCCGGCTATGTGAAGGAAAAGACCCTCGTCAACGGCAACCGCATTGAAAACGTGGGCGGCCTGCTGCGCGACGCCTCCGGGAACTATGTCGCCGGCGCCACACAGGGCATCTACATGGATGACCAGGTCAGCGCCATCACCTTGACCAGCAACGTCATCGAGAGCCTTGGCAGTGGCATCATGCTCTGCCACGGATGCGCCTCCAATGTGGCCACCAACAACGTCGTCGTCCTGCAGCCGGCAGCTTACTACGATCGCGGCGCAAACGGCGTCACCTTTTCATCCGGCGCCATGAACTATAACGGCGCCACGCGCGTCGATCTGCTGCCCTCGTACTTCCCCGCCAACCTGCCCACAAGCACCATTGTGGTGCAACTCTCCGGCCAGTCCTCGGGCGGCGCCAACGCTGCCTTCAACGTGCAGGCGGACGGCGTAGTCATCGGCACCGGCACGGCCACCGGCTCGGTTGCAAACTACATCTTTACCGCGCAGCTCACCCCGCACCAGGTCCATCGCATCGGCATCGCGCTCACCAACGGCGCAACCACCGGAACCGCGACCGCCGCCCTCAACAATCTGGCCCTGTTCGTGAACAACACTGCTGTGCAGCTGGTGGCCCCGGAAGCCACCGGCAACTACGGCTCCTATGGCTTTGTGGCCGGCAGCGACAGGATGCAGGTCACCAACTTCTCTGCGACGCACAATATTGTCTACCGCAACGGCGGCGGTTCCATGGACGTGCTGGACTGGTCGGATGGGGCCGAGCCAGCCTATATCGATCCCAACCCCGGCAGCATCGATGACAACGTGCTCTACCAGAATGTCGCCAAGTCCGACGACACCATCATGGGAGCCAATGGCGCCGACATCCACTCCCAGCTCACCAACCCCATGTTCGCGAATGCAAAGAACGGTGATTACACACTACAGCCCAACTCGCCAGCCTTCGCACTCGGCTTCAGCACCAGCGGAGTCCCGTTCACCCAGTAGATTGCCAAACGACTCGGAACCGCCTCACCGCCGCGGTTCGCTGATCGGATAATCCCCACTCGCCGTCTCAGCCGGATCGGCCGCAAAGCTGGGAACCAACCCCAGCCGCCGCCAGAAACGGTCCAACAGCGCCAGTGTCTCCGCGCTGGTTCGGCTCGTCGTGCGCAGCAGAATCTCCGTGCTCTCGCCGGAAGCCAGACTCGCCGCCTCTGCCGCGATCGCCACGCACCGGTCGGGCCGGTAAGTGCAACTGGCCAGGTCCGCAATCGAAAGCCGCGTGCTCGGCGTTGCCAGCACCGTGCGCGGCGGAGCCATCCGGTCCAGCAGGCAAAAAATCTCCAGCTTTGACTCCAGCTCATCCGGCACGCAGTCGATGGCCAGATCGGCCTCGCGCACCGCATCCTCAATGGTGGAAACGAACGCCACACCAGCACCCTGTTCTGTGCCCAAAGCCTCGGGCCCCAGCTCACGCCGCAGCCACTCCTGCGCGTGATGCAGATTGAAGGGCATCACGTCTTCCAGCAGCACACGGAACCCCGCGCGCGAGGCGGCCAGCGCCAGCCACCGCCCCAGCGGCCCCGCTCCGATGATGGCTACGGTCTCCTGCAAGGCCAGGCTTACTTCACCGCCAGCGCGGTCGCCACGTCCTCGGCATTCGGCTTGGCCTGCAGCAGGTGTTCCGCCACCCGCGCCCGCTCATCGGCAGTCAGCGAAGGGATGGTGGCCAGCACCCTGCGCAGCGTCACAGCAACGTCATCAATGTAGTTCATCAACCGAATAGCTTCTCCAGACAGCGGCATGGTTTTCCTCTTAAGTTGGAAGTTCTCCTCCTATTGTAGGGGGTGCGGTCGGCTGAGCGGAAGGCGCGGACCAAAGCTGGCTCGGGCTGCCTGTATCCCATACGCCGCAGGCACACAAAAAACAACAAGCCGCACTTATGGCTAAGTGCGGCAATGGTGTTTTTTGAATTCGTCCCGAGTTGCTGGCCCCAGCACTTTGCTTCGCGCCACTCACGGATTGCTCCGCGTTCGACACTTGACGCTCCATGCTTCGCTCGGATTGCTCCTCGCTCCGCACTTATACGCCCCGTGCTGATCACCGAATCTTCCCTGCTCAACCCGACCCGCCCGGCGCCGCTCGCAGATCGCTCCGCGCTAGACTCCCTGCGTCCCGTGCTGCTCACGGATAACTCCGCGCTCAACACTTTAAGCTTGCGCCCCGTACCCCGGATTACTCCGTCTTCCGAGACTTAGCGCTCCTCGCCGTTTGCGGATTGCTCCGCTCCTTGCGCCTCGCGCTCTCTGCTGCTCGCGGATTGCTCCGTGCTCAGCCCTTGGCACTTGATGCGGGTCTACGGATTCCTCCGTACGCTCACACCCCGCGCCCTTGTGTTGCTTACGGATTGCTCCGTGCTCAACACTTCAAGCTCCGCGCCGCTCACGAATTACTCCGTGCCCGACACTTGACGCCTGAGTTCCGTTCGCGGATTTCTCCGCTACCTTCCCTCGGCGCCCTGCGGTGGCCGCGGATTGCTCCGCTGCCTTCCACTTAAGAACTTGGTATCGAACTCGTAGTACTCCGCGTTCGACACTTATCGTTCCGCCCCGTTCATGGATTGCTCCATGCGCGATGCTTGGCTTTTCATGTTCTTCGCGGATTGCTCCGCGCTTCCCACTTAGTGCCCAGTGTTCGACCCGGATTGCTCCGCATCTAACACTTAGTGCTCCGTGCTTGGACCAGTTGGTAAGCTTGTTCAACATCACAAGTGAAGCCGCTCATGCTTACCTGGCAACCCGGAATGAAAGTAACTATGCTCCTTGCAGTTTTAAGCTGTCAATGCTAACCAGCGATATATTTCTGTGGAAATCTTAATGGATTAGTGGAAAACTTTGCGCCTGTTTTCAGCGGCAATGATTGCCATGTTTTCGAGGTCAGATTGCACTATGAAGGGTTCAAGACCGGCTTCAGCGGATGAAGTGGTGAATCGCCACGGCCAGCAACGTCAGGTTGAAGGCGGCGTGGGCAGCCATGGCAGGCCAAAGACTTCCCGAGAGCGTACGGCAGAGCGTGAACACACCGCCCACGCAGCCCATGAGCAACAGCGCCAGTGCTGCCGAAGCCACGCGCAGATGATAGCCGGAAGCGTCGTGCCATATCCCGTGGAGCGAAAGGTAGACGAGCCCGAACAGCAGCGAATTGACCAGCGCGGCAAGCGCGGCATTGAACCGCTGGGCGAACGATTGCTGGATGAAGCCGCGGAAGAGAATCTCCTCGCCGATCGGATTGAGAAAGATCGCCGGCACCGAATAGACCCCGAACAGTTCCAGCGGCGACAGCAGCCCGCGCATCTCGTCAAAGTGAAGGTAGTTGCGGATGCTGATGCACCAGTTGTTCGGTGAGTTGCCATAAATGGCCATTCCGAGCGCGAAGAAGATGAGGCCGCATACGGCTCCAGCAGCCACGCTGAGCAGCATGGAACTTGGAGTCACGCCGCGCTCGGTGAGCCCGATCTGGCGCCTCCCGCCGGTGGTCAGGAACATGAAAGGCAGCCCCCACATGGCCATCGTTTGGAGAAAGAAAAGTTCCTGCAACGAATAGGGACTGAGGACGGCGAAGAAGCGCACGCCGGCAAGCACCACCAGCACTGCCAGGGAGACAAGCCATGGCGGACCCAAAAGCGCGGTCCAGATCGGCTTGAGAAACATCGGCTGCGGTGAGGTTGAAGCCGATGGGGCGCTCATAGGCGGTTCCTTCCTGGGCCGCGGGTCGCCGCGGGACCGACGGCGGCTTCAAGGCAATGCCGGCAAGTGTTGCAGACAAGCCTACGAGCGGGCGATGCATAAGGTCAAATGCAATCGGGCGGCTCACCCCTCCCACAAGGAATGGACCGCCCTCTCGCATCCTCCTCGCCTGCGAGGAGATCCTTTTGAAGCGGAGACTGCGTTGTCTTCCACCCGGCCTTAGAGCGTTCGCTTGAATAAGGGCGTGGCAATCAGCAGTGTGCTGATGCCGAAGACAAACAGGAACAGCAGATCGTAGCGTATGGCGACAAATCCGCCGTCTTTGAGAAGAACCGCCTTGAAGCCGTGCACGCAGTAAGTGAACGGATCAATGATGGAGATGGCCCGCAGCCAGCGTGGAAATGCGGCGATCGGATACATGCCGCCGGAGGGATAAAGCAGCAGCGTATTCAGGATGCCGAACATGGCGCGGGGCACCAGCGGGTCGTCGACGCGCACCATCATCAGGAACATCATGCCGTTGAAGGCAATCGCAGTGACAACCATCAGGCAGAAAAGTTCCGCAAGTGCCTCAGGATGGAAGATCACGCCAAGGCCGGCCATCAGCGATCCGATCACCGTGAGCGAGATGCCGGCCAGAACCGCCTTGACGGACCCGGCTATGTTCATGCCGAAGACTAACTCGAGACGGGTAATGGGAGTAACGAGATACCCCTCGTGCACGCCGCGCGCCTTGTCGTCAATGTATAACATGCCGCCGCCGATCATGACCGAGATATACATAGCTAGCGCAATCGTCAGCGGGAGAAGAAACTTCATGTAATTAACGTAAGGATAGAGCTCGACTATCTCCAGCGCGATTGAGTTGGCCAGGCGCGGCTGGATGAGAGGATCGGTCAGCGCCGTCACCATCATCTGCATCTCGGATTCGATCGATCCGGACATGAATTGGTCGGAGTTATCCACCACCAGGCCGAGTTGCGGAGCGTCCTCGGAGTAAACGCGCCGCGAGTACTGCTTGGGAATCACAATCGCAGCGTCGATCCTGCCGGTGCGCACATCCTCGCGGGCCTGCATTTCGTCTTTGTATTCGATAGTGGTGAAGGTCTTGATGTTGGCTGCGACCGCGTCAAAGGCCTCGCGTAGCTTCACCGCCTCGGGCCCGTGGTCGTAGTCCACTACCGCTACGCGCGCGCCCGTAATTTTCCCGCCGAAGGCATTGCCCATGATGACCAGTTGCAACAGCGGCATCATCAGCGACATGATCATGAGGGTGGGCGAGCGGAAAAACTTGCGCATCTCGCGCTCGATAATGGCAAACATTCTGTTCATGGCTGCATCCCCGGCCTCGGTGGCATGGTGAAGATGGGCTTGACCGTCTCATCGCGGAGCTGGCGGCCGGTATAGTGCACAAAAACGTCGTCGAGCGTGGTGTTCTGCACGCTAAGTGAGGTAAGTGTCTCGCCCAGCGAGGTGGCTAACTCGACTAACTGCATGGTAGTTTTTGAACCAGAGGAAGTTAGCACGCGATAGAAGCCAGCTGACTCGGCCTGCACGCTGGTAACTCCCTCAAGACCCTCCAGCCGCGCCTTCCACTCCGGCGTCTCGCGGTCAAAGTGAACCTCTACGACATTGGCGCCTGGCACGCCTCGCTTGAGCTCAATCGGCGTACCGAGCGCCACCAGGTTGCCGTGATCGACAATGGCAATGCGGTCGCACAGCTTGTCGGCCTCTTCCATGTAATGCGTGGTCAGCAGCATGGTAAGGTGGCGCGTCTTGCGCAGGTTGTCCAGCATTTCCCATACGGCGATTCGTGAGACCGGATCGAGCCCGGTGGTCGGCTCATCGAGAAAAAATATCTGCGGATTGTGCACCAGCCCGCGCGCAATCTCAACCCGCCGCCGCATACCGCCGGAGAGCGTCTTCACCTGCGCGCCGCGCCATTTCACCAGGTCTACGGCCTCCAACACATCGGCGATGTTCTTTTCGCGCTCGGCCCGGGGAACGCTGTAAAGCTTGGCGTAAATATTCAGGTTCTCTTCCACGGTGAGATCGGGGTCGCTGGTGAGCGCCTGCGGAATCACGCCGATCATGCGCCGCACATCGTCGGGATCTTTGGCCACGTCGTGGCCACCGACGATAGCCTTGCCGCCGGTGATCGGCACCAGCGTGGTCATCATGCGGATGAGCGTGCTCTTGCCCGCGCCATTAGGGCCCAGCAAGCCGAAGATCTCGCCGTTGGCCACGGAAAAGCTTACGCCCTTCACAGCCTCAAAGCTGCCGTAGCGCTTGACGATGTTCTGCACCTCAATCGCCGCGGCCGCCGTGGGCGGTTTTACTTCTTGGTCCAGCCCAGCGGCCATCACTGCTTCACCAGCTTGCTCTTCGGAATGTACACCTGGGCGGTCATGCCGGGAACAAAGCGCTCGCCGGGATTGTCAATCAGCAGCTTCAACTGGATGGTCTTGATATCGCGTTTGCGGCTGCTCACATCGCGCTGCGTGGCAAAATCCGCCTCCGCGGCCTTGTTGATCACCTTGCCCTGAAGGCTAGCGCCAGAGGGCATCACTACGCGTAGCGAGTCGCCCAGTTGCACTGCATCGGCCTGCGTCTCGGGCAGAGGCGCATAGACCCAGGTCTCAGTCAGGTCCATGATCGTAACGATGGTTGCGCCCATGGTCACCACTTCTCCCTGACGTGCGGCGCGCACGTTCACCTTGCCGCTGACCGGTGCAAAGACCTGTGAGTAACCCAGTTCGACCTTGGCCTGATCCGCCAGCGCGCGCGCGTTGGCGGCCTGGTCGCGCGTCTCATCCACGGTGCGCGCGGCCACCGTGGTCAGCATCTCGTGGGCGTGGGCCTGGCGCAGAGATGCTTCCGCCGCAGCCACGTTCTCGCGCGCCGCATCCACCGCAGCCTTGGTTGCTTGCAGGCTGGTGGCCGCGTCGTCCCTGGCCTGTGCGCTCATAATGCCCTGCGCGGCCAGCGCCACGGTGCGGCTGGTGTCGGCCTGCTGATGCTCGTAGTTGGCCTGGGCCTGGGCCAGCGTGGCCTTGGCCGCGCTCACCTGCGCCTCGGCGTTCACCGTGGCGCTGCCGGTCTCGCCGCGCGTCTGGCGCTCGGTCTCCACCGTCTCGCCCACCTTGAAGCGCTGGCTTGCGGCCGTTGCCTCGGCGGCTTGCCGAGCGGCCTGCAAGTCGTCACTCTCGATCACGGCGATCAACTGGCCGGCCTTCACGTCCTGCCCTTCATCCACCAGCAACGTCTGAATGCGCCCTGGAATCTTGGCGCTCACCATCACCTCGTTGGCGTCCACCGTGCCAATCAGCTGCAAGTCTCCGCTCGGCCTGACGGTGACAAAGTACCAGATCAGCGATCCAACTGTGAGTAGGCCCAGGATCATAAAAACTCGATTGCGTGCGTTCACTTGTTCCTCACTTCTATTGAAGACGTTTTGCCAGCTTCAATATTGCCTGGCTCGATTCTTGCGTTGCGGAACGGATCGCCCGGCAGCTCAGTCGGTTGCGGCATTGGGGTGTCTGCCAACACCCGCGCAGCCAACCGCGCACCACACGCGCGGTCCATGAACAGTGCCTGGCCCAGGTATTCCACGGCGGCCCTCCGCCGGAACTCGAGCGCCGCCGGTTGCAGCAGATCCGCCTCAACAATCAGCCGCATCAGGGGCGCGGAGAGAAAGTAAAAGACATTCGGTCCAATCACCGCATACATCAGCTGCGAACTTTCCACCGAAATCAGCTCGCCGGAGCGAATTCCCTCCTCCGCCACGGCCAGCATCCGGTCGCCCATGGGCTTGAAGAGTTTTTCCACCAGCGGGCTCACCCCATTCCCATCGCCCTTACGCATGCGGATCATCTCCTGTTGCATCAGCGTCTGAAACACGGGCTGGGAGTAGATGCGGTCAAAGTGGTTCAGCGCCGTGCGCAGCACCCGCTCCCCGGCCGAACACTCCTGGGTCAGCACCGACATGCTGGCCGCCGAGACACGCGTAGCCACGGCTTCCAGCGCCTCGTCATACAGCGCTTCTTTGCTGCGGAAGTAGTAGTAGATCAGCGCCTTGGTTACCCCGGCGGTTTCGGCAATGCGCTCGGTGCGCGCCCCGGCCAGCCCGTTGGCGCTGAACTCGCGCGTGGCTGCGACAAGAATACGGGCGCGCGTCTGGTCGGCGCGGTCGGCCTGAGTGCGGGATGAAATGGGCTCAGTCATTTATTAACTAACTAGTTAGTAAACTACATGAAAATAGGTAGGACTTGCAAGGCATCGCTCCCAGGTATGCCATGAAAATGACATTAATTCCTTTACAATCAATGTGATACGCGTACACGAAAATCGCATTCCCGGGACCTAGTCACGGGTGTCCGGTGCTGCGGACAGGTCGATTAGAGCATTTTTCAACTCAAGTGTTAACAGAATTCACCGTGCCCCATCCATTGTGCGCACTTTGCACAATGGGTGGGAGAGCACAGAAGCCTGGGCGAACAGTCAACAGTTAGTGCGAAATTGCCCTAATACTACAGTTGTAGATCGGAGATTCCGGAGGGAGCAGGGGGTTTCAACCCCCGGAACGAGAGCAAGATTGCGCGGCCTTTAGGCGCGGGCCATTGCCCTTTTTCTGCAACAAGGAACAAGTACAACTGTAGTACTAAGCGAAAAAACTGATCTTGCGCGGCTCGTTGCCCTCGCGGGGATGGGCGAAGGACTCGTCTGCGGCCTGGTCCTCGAATTCATCCAGATCGTCTTCCGAGGCATCGTCTGCGGAGCCGCGCGCGGATCTTCCGCCGCTCGGGGAGTACGTCTCGTCGCCGGCTCTGGCTGAGTTCTCTACCCGCTCCATTGGCAGGGGATCAAGGTCTGCCTGGAGGGAACGGGCCAGAGGCAGCGGGGTGAGGTTGATAATTGGAGTGATTCCCATGTTCCCTCCTGCCTGCAAAGCTTCCCATGCTCAGGAATATCGGCAACTGGAGAAGGAACTTTAGTTTATGGGTAAAATTTGTCCGAAAATTGGACAGTTCGGGGATCGCGGCACGGTTTTGGCGGGTAGGACGCTTTCCGGGCTAGAGGATTTTGCAATCACTGCTCTCGAACAACCCCGGCAACACTTCCCCTGCCTTGCCTTCCACCACCTGCGTGAAAGCACTGGCATTCAGCGGCTTCTCCAGACCTACATACACGGTCCGCGCCCCGTGCTGCCGCGCCCCGTGTACAAAGCCCGCCGCCGGATACACTGACCCCGAAGTCCCGATGACCACCATCAACGTCGCCTTGTCGATCTTCGCCTGAATCCGCTCCATCTCCAGCGGAATCTCCCCGAAGAAGACGATGTCCGGCCGCATGCGCGCCCCGCACGAGCAGCGGCCCACCTCGCCCAGGTTCTTGTACACATTGCGGTCCATCACCGGTGGCTGACCGCACTCATCCCCGCAGCGTGCCTTGGCCAGCTCCCCGTGCATGTGCACCAGCCGCAAACTGCCGGCGCGCTCGTGCAGATCGTCCACATTCTGCGTGCAGAGAAAGAACCGGTCGCCCAGCCGCAGCTCGAGGTCAGCCAGCGCATAGTGCGCCGGGTTCGGCTCGGCCAGCGCCCCCTGCGCCCGGCGTTGCGAGTAGAACTCCCACACCAGTGCCGGATTCCGCTGCCAGGCTTCGGGCGTGCATACATCTTCGATCGCGTGCCCGGCCCACAAGCCATCGGAAGCGCGAAACGTAGGCAGCCCGCTCTCCGCGCTGATGCCCGCGCCGGTGAGGACGAAGACATGATCGTCAGCGGAAATGGAGATTTTCGACATGGGAGCTTGTCAATGCAGTTCGATTCGATTTTAATCGCCTGCCATCCAGGAGAGATTAGGCTTGGGCGTCCGGTATTGCCTCTTTTCTATTCCCTATTCCCTGCCTTTACGGCTCCAGCAGAACCTTCCCCGTCGTCTTCCGTGCTTCCAGGTCGCTCTGCGCCTGGGCCGCCTCAGCCAGCGGATACAGGTGCTCCGTGCGCAGCTTCAGTTCACCTTTCGCCGCCCAGCCAAGCACATCGCCGGCCCGCCACTCGAGCTCGGCGCGCGTGGCAATGTAATGCCACAGCGTGGGCCGCGTCACATAGAGCGATCCTTTGCCGCTCAGCTGAATCAGGTCGAAGGGAGGGACCGGACCGCTGGAGGCGCCAAACAGCGCCAGCAAGCCGCGCGGCTTGAGGCAGTTCAGGCTGCCCTCAAAAGTCGTCTTGCCCACCGAGTCGTATACCACGTCCACGCCCTTGCCACCGGTCAGCCGCTTTACCTCGGGCTCAAATTCCTTTTCGGTGTAAAGAATCACGTCGGACGCGCCGGCTTCGCGCGAGAGCTCGGCCTTTTCTTCCGTAGAGACCGTCGTGATCACGCGCGCGCCGATGCGTGTGGCCATCTGCGTCAGCAGCAGCCCCACGCCGCCGGCGCCGGCATGCACCAGCGCCGTCTCGCCAGACTTCAGCGGATACGTCGAGTGCGCCAGGTAGTGTGCCGTCATGCCTTGCAGCATCGCCGCTGCGGCCTGCTCCATGGTCAGTGTCGCCGGCACCTTCACCAGGCTGGCCGCCGCCACCAGAGCATACTCGGCATAGCTGCCCAGCACGCTCACCGAGGCAACGGCGTCGCCGGCCTCGAAGCCGGTCACGCCCGGCCCCAGTTCTTCTACCGTGCCCGCGGCCTCGCTGCCCGGCACCAGCGGCAGCGAAGCCTTGTACACGCCCTTGCGAAAATAAATCTCGATGAAGTTGACCCCGGTGGCCTCCACGCGGATCAACACCTGCCCAGGTCCCGGCTCGGGGATGGGCAACTCGGCCAGTTGCAACACCTCCGGCCCGCCTATCTGCTGAATCTGGATTGCTTTCATGTCAGGGCCAGAATGCACCCTGAGGCCTTCTCGCTGCAAGCCACCTACGATGGGGCAGACCACCTGCGATGGGGCAGACCACCTGCGATGGGGCAGACCACCTGCGGTGGGGCAGACGCTCGCTACTCGCTCGCATGGTCTTGTTCGCTTTCCGTAAAAGCCGCGGGTACGAGCTCGGCGAACGCGCGAACTCAGATACAACCGTCGCCGCACAAGCCCATGCCCGGCTGAGTCCCTAGTCCCTAGTCCATTCCATTGGTCCCTTGGTCCCTTGCTTTTTAGTCCCGATCCGACAGCAGGCTCTGTTCCTCGGGAGAAATCAACCGCACCAGCCGATCCACGGTATACGGCGCGCGATTCTGCATGGTGTGATAGTGGCGCACCTGCAGCTCGCCCAGCAGGCCGATCGCCAGCATCTGAATCCCGGCCACAATCAGGACCGCGCCCACCACAAACATGGGCCCATGCAGTTCCATCAGGCTCTCGTGCGGATGCAACAGCTTGTCTACCAGCAGGACCGCGGAGATGGCGCTGCCCACCACCATCCCCAGCGCTCCAAACCCGCCGAAGAAGTGCAGCGGCCGGCCCATATAGCGGAGCAGAAAACGAATCGTCATCAGGTCGAAGAACACGCGGAAGGTGCGCCCGATGCCGTAGTGGCTCTTGCCCCGCTCGCGGTTCACATTCCTGATGGGAACTTCGCAGATCGATGCGCCATACCAGCTGGCCAGCGCCGGGATGAAGCGGTGCATCTCGCCATAGAGCGGAATATTCTGGATCACCTCGCGCCGATAGGCCTTGAACGTGGTCCCGAAGTCGTGGATGTCCACGCCGGAAAGCTTGGCCATCAGCCAGTTGGCGCAGCCGGAGGGAATCCTGCGCATGACAAAGCTGTCGGCCCGGTGGCGGCGCCAGCCGGAGACCACATCGTAGCCCTCTTCCAGCTTCTCCAGAAAGATGGGAATATCGTTGGGATCGTGCTGCAGATCGCCGTCCATGGCCAAGATGAACTCGCCCGATGCATGGTCGAATCCGGCGGCCAGCGCCGAGGTCTGCCCGAAGTTGCGGCGCAGCTTCACCACCAGCACCCTGCTGTCCACCGCGGCAATCTCTTCCAGCATCTTGTACGAGCGGTCGCTCGATCCGTCGTCGACAAACACCATCTCAAAGCTGTCTGCGACCTGCTCCATGGCCTGCTTCAGGCGCGCATACAAGGCGGTGACATTCTCTTCCTCATTGTGAAAAGGAACGACGATCGAATATTTCGCCATATTGCGAGTATAGATGCATTTCTGTCCAAAAGGTTCACTCGCACGGCTAGCCTGCCCACTCACAAGTACCGGAATCGAACGGCAACCGATTGAGGAATCGGCTCCGCGCTACCGCTCCAGATCGTCCAGCATCGCCTGCATCTCGCTCTGCGCATGGCGGTTCCCACTCCGCGCGGCAGACCCGATGCCGGCCCTCAGCCGCTCCACGGCCTCGGCCGTCCGCCCCGCAGCGGCGAGCGTTTGCGCGGCCATGAAGTACCCGGCCGTATAGTCCGGATCGTTCCCGAGCAGCGTGTCGAACTCCGCGAGCGCCGCGACCGTCTCGCCGCGGCCGGCCAGTTCCATGGCCACGCCATAGCGCGCAAAGCTGTTCTTCGCGTCCAGCGCCAGAATCTCTCTCAGTCCTGCAAGCTTGTCCATCTGCCCCTGTTTTTTCCGCCCGGCATTTCGTCCCTGCTCGGTGCCGGTCTTTGACCACGCATTTGCGCATTGGGCGTCTGATTGCCGAAACTGGAACAGACAGCCTCAACAAGGGCCGCCAGCGCCAGCTCCATTCTAACTGGCCGCCGGCTTAGCCGACCCACGGTAGGTGAAACCGTCAGCGCATTTTCTCCCGGAGGGAGAAGCGATAATAGCCCAGGACAAGTCCGCCGCGGCGGACGCCGTCCTGGGTCAGAGCCCAACCAAGCTTCCGTCCCGTAGGGACGGCGTGAAACCCGCCCAAGATGCGCTTTTCAAGGAATCAACCATTTGTAGACCTGGTGGAGCGTAGTTTCTTTTAGCCGGCCGGGCACATTGAACGGAGCAAGCAGACCATGAGTTCCACGCAAACCGCAAGCCGGCCCGCCGCCCGCACCATCTCGAGCACCCAGTCCGAGATGACCGAGATCATCCTGCCCAACGACACCAATACCCTGGGCAACCTGCTCGGCGGGCGCCTGATGCACTTCATCGATCTTACCGGCGCCATGGCCGCCTATCGCCACTCCCGCACCAACGTCGTCACCGCCGCCATGGACCACATCGACTTCATCCGTCCCGTCCATCTCGGAGATCTGCTCACGCTCCGCTCCAGCATCAACCGCGCCTTTTCTTCCTCCATGGAAGTCGGCGTCAAAGTCTGGGCAGAGCACACCCGCAGCGGCGAGATCGTGCATGTGGCCAGCGCCTACCTGGTCTTCGTCGCCATCGACGACCGGGGCAAACGCGTGCCGGTTCCTGAAGCCATCCCTGAAACCCCCGACGAGCTGCGCCGCTTTGAGGGCGCCCTGCGCCGGCGAGAAAATCGCGAGGCCGAAGCCGCCCGCCGCAAGCAGGCCAAGCTCGATTCGGACGCCCAGGAATAATCCTGACCGCCGGTCCATCCAGCCAGCCACCATTCCATTCCACCGCAACCCGGCCCAGCCGGAGAAGTTCTCAAGGAGCAGCAAACCCCATGGCCCACGCACCCAACATGCCCGCACCCGTCGCCCTGCCCGGCGTCTCCAAAATCGTAGCCGTCGGTTCCGGCAAAGGCGGCGTGGGCAAAACCACCGTCGCCGTCAACCTGGCCATCGCGCTCTCACGCCTCGGCCAGCGCGTGGGCCTCATCGACGCCGACATCTACGGCCCCAATGTCCCGCTCATGATGGGCTCGGCGCAGCAACCGGCCGTCGGCCCCGGCAATGTCATCGTCCCCAACCTGACGCACGGCATCAAGACCATCTCCATCGGCTACATCTCGCCCGGAGACAAGCCGCTGGTCATGCGCGGGCCCATGCTGCACCAGATCATCCGCCAGTTCCTTCAACAAGTGGAGTGGGGCGAGCTCGATTACCTCATCGTCGATCTGCCGCCGGGCACCGGCGACGTGGTCATCTCGCTGGTGCAGACCGTCCCGCTCACTGGCGCCGTAGTCGTCTCCACGCCTTCTGACGTCGCGCTCCAGGACGCCCGCAAGGCCCTCGAGATGTTTGCCCAGGTCAACGTTGAAGTGCTCGGCATCGTGGAGAACATGAGCCACTTCACCTGCCCGCACTGCCACCAGGAGATCGACATCTTTTCCAAAGGCGGCGCCGAGCGCACCGCGCAGCAGTTTGGCGTTCCCTTCCTGGGCGCCATCGAACTGGTTCCCGCCATCCGCGAAGGCGGCGATCGCGGCCTGCCCGTCGCGCTGGCCGGTCCCAAGAGCCCGCAAGCCGCCGAGTTCTACGCCATCGCGCAGAAGCTCATGATCCAGGCCGAAGAAGCCGCTGCCGCCGCCACCGAGGTGATCGAAATCAGCTAGTGTCCTGTCTCTCAAGTCCATAACATAAAATGACCTGTCATCCTGAGCGAACCGGGGTCTCCGGCGACAGGTGTTCGTCGCAGGGGTGGGAATGGGGCCCCAAACGCCTTTCAGTTTGGGGGCGGTGAGTCGAAGGACCTGCTTTTCGTTCTTTCGCGCATTTTGCAAGGAACACTGGAGACAGGACACTAGGAGGCCGCGAAGAGCTCGCCCGGCGCTCAATCTTTGGGATCCGCCACGCCGGATTTTTGTCCCAAAGGTGGGATACCCCAAAACTCAACTCCATCCATGTTCCCCGGCCGAAAATCTCCCCTAACCGCGCCCACCGCGCTGGTGTCTAATGACCGCATGGACAGGAACGACCACGCGGCGATCCAGGCTGTTCTGGCGGGGGACAAGGATGCCTATGGCGCGCTGGTGGTGCGCCATAGCCATACCCTGTTTCGCGTGGCTTATCGGATTACCGGCAACGAGGCCGACGCCGAGGACGCGGTGCAGGAGGCGTTCCTGCGCGGTTACCGCAAGCTGGAGGGCTTTGAGTCGCGGGCCAACTTCGGCACCTGGATCTACCGCATCGCCGTACACTGTGCGCTGGACAAGGTGAAGCGCAGAAAAAGCGGCGAGACCGGCCGGGTGGCCGAGACAAACGATCCGGAGCAGGACCAGGTGCAGGTAGCGGACGAAGCCGCCGGCCCGGAGCGGCTGCTGTTGAGCGGCGAGATCGGATCGCTGCAGATGGACGCGCTGCACAGCCTGACGGCGACCGAACGCACGGCATTTGTGCTGCGCCACATGGAGGATTGCACGACGGTGGAGATTGGCGCCGCGCTGGGCATTGAGCCCAACGCGGCCAAGCAGGCGGTATTCCGGGCCGTACAGAAGATGCGCCGCCGCCTGGCGCCCCTCAGGATGGCTACAAGATGCATGTAACGGAAGAAGAGATGATTGTTGAGTTTTACGGCGAGAGCGACAAGCCGGCTGCCGTGGAGCGGCACCTCGCCGGCTGCCCGGAGTGCGCGCAAGCCTTCGCCGAACTCAAGAGCGACCTGGCCGATGTGAGCCGCTTGGAAGCGCCGGCCCGCGATGCCCGCTATGGCGAGCGGGTGTGGGCAGCGATTGCTCCTGCGCTGCCGGTCTACGCCAAGCAGGAGCGGCGCTGGGGTGCGGGCGGCTGGTGGGCGGGTGGCTTTCTAACGAACCCATGGCTGAGGGGCATAGGCTACGCCGCCGCCTGCGCCCTGCTGGTCTCCTGCGCATTTTATGCCGGGCGGATATGGGAACAGAAGACGCAGCAGCCCATGGCGAAAGTGGAACCGAAGGCCTCGCAGGCCAAGCAGCCCATCGTAGTCGTTGTTCTCGACGATCATCTGGACCGCTCGGAGCGTTTCCTGGTGCAGCTCAAGCATGCGGATATGGACTCGGCGCAGATGGCATCGCCCTTGCGCGATGAGGCGCGCAGCCTGCTGGCCGCCAACCGCGTGTGCCGCAAGAACCTGGTCAAGACCAGCGATCCGGAGCTGGCCACGGCCCTTGATCACCTGGACAGCCTGTTGGCCGAGGCGGCCAATGAGCCCGGCGGCCTGAATGCCGGCTCCATTGCCAAACTGCAGGACGAGATGAACGCAGATGCCCTGCTCTTCGAGGTACGTGTGCTGCGCACCCGCATCACGGATCATGCGCGGAGCGGTGACAATCCCGCCAAGGGAGGGACGATATGAAGATCAAACCCGGCGTTCTGGCTGCATTGCTGGCGGCAGTCGCCTTGTTGCCGGTGAGCGCGGCCGCCCTCCATCTGAATGCGAACCTGGGCCTAGCTCCCGAAGGGCAATCCTTTGCCGCCTCCTCCGCAATGCCTGCAATCGAGGGTGTATCCGCAGCCGCGCCGGTCTCGGGCAACCAGGCAGCATCCGACACGCCGGAGAGCCGTATGTTCGCCGATGGGCAGCGGGCTATCGACCAGGGCCACTGGGCCGAGGCGGTCAAGATCTTCTCCGAGGTTGCCGGCCAGCACGGTGAGCAGGCCGATGGAGCCCTCTACTGGGAGGCCTACGCCGAGAACAAGCTGGGCCAGTCGAAACCTTCAGAGGCCGCATGCGCGGAGTTGCGCGCCGGCTACCCGAAAAGCCGCTGGATTGAAGATTGCGGCGCGCTGCTGGTGGAGATCCACGCCAAGAGCGGCAAGCCGATCCAGATTGATCCGGCGCAGAGCGACGACGTGAAGCTGCTGGCGCTGAACGCCATGCTGCATCAGGACGAGCCGCGCGCCCTGGCCGAGATCCAGGCCATCCTCAACGGCGACGCCAGCGAGAAGCTGCGGAAGGAAGCGCAGTTCATCCTCGGCCAGCATTACTCCAATGTGACCTATCCGCAGATCGTCCGCATCAGCTACGTCGAGGGCGATGTGCGCATCCAGCGCGGCGCGGCCAACGGAAGAGTCCGCGGCGCAACCTGGGAGAAAGCGGTCGCCGATCTGCCGCTTGAAACCGGCTTCAGCCTGGTCACCGGTCAGGGGCGCGCGGAGATTGAGTTTGAAAACGCCTCCACTCTCTATCTGGGCGAAAACTCCGTACTCACCTTCAACGATCTGCACGAGACCGCCGGCGTTCCGTGGTCCGACGTCGCGCTGCTCGCGGGCACCGTGTCGATGCACATCCAGCCCTACGTGGAGGGAGAGAAGTTCATCCTGCGCACGCCCACCAACGACCTGGTGGCGCATTACCCCGACAAGGATTATGTGCGCGTGGAGAGCTACACGGACGCTGTCTCAATCACGCCTCTGGAAGGCGCCGACGTGCATCTGACCGGCCTGCCGCGCGAAGCCGATTCCGTGGGGCGCACCTTTACCTGGGCCAATGGCCAGTTGGTGAACGCGGCGGGCACGACCGATGACGGGACCGCTTCCGCGTGGGATAAGTGGGTCGCCGGCCGGGTGGCCGAGCGCAACGCCGCCACGGCCGCAGTGATGGAAGAGTCCGGACTGACGGCGCCGATTCCCGGCATTGCCGAGATGGCCGGCCAGGGGAAGTTCTTCGATTGCGCCCCTTATGGAACCTGCTGGGAACCGGCTGACACTGCTGCACTTGAAGAGAATGCGCAGAGCCCGCAACGAAGCCAAAAATCAGGCCTCGAGCTGGCCGCCTATCACCCCTCCGCACTTGCACCCCAGGCTGGACAAGCAAGCTCCGGCCCGCAGCCTCAGATCGTCGAGCGCGAATTCCGCTTTCCCTGTGTCCCGCTTGCGCTTCGCTATCGGACGGCGAAGGACCCGCTGACCGGCAAGCAGACGGTCACCCCGGGAGCGCTTCTAACACCCGCGCCTTATGACTGGGCCGTGTGCCACGCGGGTAGCTGGATTCGCCACCGGAAGCATTATGTGTGGGTGGCCGGCGGCAGGCGGCGCCACATCGATCCGGTGCGCTGGGTCAAGAGCGGACGCCAGGTGGCCTTTGTCCCTCTCCATCCCTTCGACGTGAAAGGGCAGCCTGCCATCAACGCCCGGCATTGGGTCTTCGTGGTCAACGCCAAGGGCGAAATCACCGTGCGCCCGGAGAAGTTTGAACCCAACCTGCCCATCGAGTACCTGAAGTCGCCGCCGAGGGAGTTCCGCTCCGCGCTCCCGCGTCCACTCACGCAGGCCGAGGCTCCGCATATGGAAGTCCACGCCTTGCCGCACGCGCCGGGGAGCAAGGGTGCGGAAGCGAGTCGAGCTGCTGTCGCCATCCGCTTCGATGCCAAATCGCAGACCTTTATGGAAGCCAGGCAAGAGATGCGCGCCGGCCGGAGCAGCACCGTCTTTGCGCCCATGAGCAACCGCTACGGCAGCCTGCAGGCGCGGGGCGAAAGCTACGCAGGCGGCACGCACTCCGCCGGCAGCGGTGGGCGCAGCAGCGGCTCGACAGCCGGAAGCTCTCATGGAAGCAGCTCTCATGGAAGGAGCTCTCCAGGCAGCGCCAGTTCCCACGGCGGCGGAAGCACTTCCGGTTCCTCCTCAAGCAGCAGCTCCGCCGTATCCAGCAGCGGATCACATCACTGAGAACCTGTCCAATAGCCTGGCCTTGCGTGAAGGATACGGGCTCCAGCCCGTACTCCGCAGCCCCAAAATGATTGGGCTTTACAGGTTGCGGGAAGACCTGCCGAAACGATCATTCGCAATGACTGTGCGAATCCGCGCCCATTTGCGGCGCGATTCAAGAGGCACAGGAGCGAAGCCGACTGTACGGCGTTTGGCTTCCGGGCTGTTCCGCAAATAGTTCAATCCGGGAATCTTATCCTCTATTCACCCGGTCTTGAGACTTTCCTTAGCCGCCTGCCGGTAAACTTGGGTTAGATGAAGCGAAGAACCATCGAGCACTACGAGATTCTGCGCAAGCTGGGAGCGGGCGGCAGCGGGGTGGTTTACCTGGCCAACGATGTGCTGCTGCAGCGGCCGGTGGTGCTGAAGATTCTGCGCACCGGGCTGCTGTCGGCCGAGCAGATGCGCACGACGGTCTTGCGCGAGGCGCGGCTGGCTTCGGCCATCGAGCATCCCAACGTCTGCGCCATCTATGAAGTAGGCGAAAGCGGGGACGAGGGCTTCATCGTAATGCAATACGTGCCCGGCCAGTCGCTGGACCGGCTGATTGCGCGCGGCCCGGCCAGCCTGCAACTGGTGCTTTCGGTGGGAATCCAGATTGCCGACGGACTGCAGGCTGCTCACATCCTGGGCATCTTTCATCGCGACCTGAAGCCGCAGAACGTGATGCTGACCGACGGCGGCCTGGTCAAGATTCTCGACTTCGGCCTGGCCCGGCGGCTCACCCCAGAAGACGCCAGCTTCGACCCATCGAAGCCGGGGCTGGCCAGGGACGCGTCCGTGGCGGCGACGTACACGGCGCGCGGCGGGACGATCCGCTACATGGCGCCGGAGCAGTTCGTCACCGGCCAGTCGAGCGTGCAGTCGGACGTGTGGGCGCTGGGCGTCATCCTCTATGAGCTGGCCAGTGGACGGCATCCCTTTGCGCGGCCCGATGCGGAGGACTTCCAGGCCATTCGCGGAATCCAGTTCTCTGACCCCGAGGACCTCGGCAACATCGTTCCCGGCATCTCCGTAGAGTTGAAAAGCGTGATCGCGAGCTGCCTGGAAAAAACGCCCAGCGCGCGCTACGCCTCGGCCGCCGAAGTGCGCGAGGCGCTCAAGACCATCATGAAGGCGCTGCAGATTGAGACCGGCATCATTCCCGGCGAGGCTGCCGCCAACCTGCCCACCACCGGCCCCGAGGCGGAGAAGCGCAACACCGGTTTTCTCTCCATGCTGGCGGAGCGGTTTCGCGAGTCGGCCGTGGACCGCGCGCCACAGAATTCGCTGGTTGTCCTGCCCTTCACCAACCTGGGCGCAACCGAGGTGGCTCCGCTTTATGGCTTTGCCCTGGCCGACGCCATTGCCGCGCGGCTGGCGCGCATTCCAGCCCTCGTGGTCCGGCCGTCGAGCACGCTTATGCACATGCCCATCGTGCAGATGGACCCGCTCTCGGTGGGGCAGAAGCTTCTGGTCTCGTTCGTGCTGGCTGGAAATTTTCTGCGCTCCGCCGAAGGCTTCGACCTGAACTGGCAGCTGCTCGACGTCTCCGCGCAGAGCGTACGCTCGGGCGGCGCCATCCGCGTCTCCTCACTGGATTTGATTGCGGTGCAGACGGAGATCTCGAACGAAGTGTTTGCCGCGCTGCATGGGCTCTCGGCCGGTGACCAGATCGATGGGCCACGCTGGGGACAGCGCGACACGGCAGGCGGATCGAGCGGGTCCAATGGCGCCAATGGATCGTTGCCCGGGCGGGTGAGCGAAGAGTATCTGCAAGCCCGCGCCCTGCTCAGCTCGTTCATGGTGCGCACCGGGTCCCGCGCCGACCTGGATCGGGCGCATGCCTTGTTTGCCAGCGTGACGGCCACCGACCCGGAGTTTGCCGCCGGCTGGTGCGGCCTCGGCATTGCCGAGCTGCAGTATGTGCGCCACGGGTTTGGCGGGCAGATCCACGTGATGCATGCGCGGCGCGCGTTCGACGAGGCCCTCAAGCTCGACCCCGCTTCCACCGAGGCCAACCTCTACCGCATCTACATGCTGCTGTCGCGCGGGGAAAAGGAGTCGGCGCGGCACGGCATTGCCAACCTGCTCTCCGGCGCGGCCAACGACTGGAATGTGCACATGGTGGCTGGCCTGGCGCTGCGCGGCGACGGCATGTACGACGAGGCGCTGGAGCAGTTCAGCCGCGCGCTCAAGCTCAACCCGGCCAACGCGCCCATCCTCTACAACCACCGCGCCCGCGTCTACCACTACCAGAATCAGATCGAGCTGGCCGGCGACGAACTGGAAAAGGGCCTGGCGCTCGAGCCGCGCCACCCGCTGCTGCGCACCTCGGAGGGCTACCAGCAGATGCGGCTCGGCAACCTCGACAAGGCCATCGAGATTCTGGAGAGCGTGGTCCATGACGACGGCTCGCTGCGCATCGCCGTGCCCACGCTGGCCCTGTGCTACGTGCAGGCCCGCGACCGGGAGCGCGCCGCCGCGCTGCTCAAGGACGATACCCTGGCCGCGGCCGAGGCCGACAGCGAGATGGCCTATCGCCTGGCCACTTACTTCGCCGTGGAAGGTGACTCCAGCGAAGCTCTTCACTGGCTGCGCCGCGCCATCTATCTGGGCAACGAAAACTATCCCTGGTTCCAGAAGAATCCGGCCTGGAACAACCTGCGCACCAACGCCGACTTCGAGCGCATTCTCGAAGACCTGAAGCGCGGCTTCCGCAAGAACCAGAAGACCTGGAAGCGGCTGCTGGAGCAGGTTCCGCCCGACGGGGAGTGACACCAGTGTCTCGATCTGGTGCAGTTATTAGCAATTCTTAATTATTTAAAGCTAGGGTGTGTTCACACATTTGGCTGCCGTGGATTGTTCTCTTCTGGTGGAGGGAGCAGGGGTCTTCAGACCCCTGAATGGAAGCCAACGGACGTGGGGGCTTCAGCCTCGGAGAGGTTTTTGGGGCTTCCTCGCTTGAGAGAATTCTTTCCTACCGATCAAAGCAGGGCCCGGGGCTAAAGCCCCTCGGCTTGAAGGCTCGCTTTCAGGGGTCTGAAGACCCCTGCTCCTTCCAGAAAAGCCGCTTGCCCCCTCTCTGGAGCAAAGTCTGAACACGCCCGGCTCACGACCAGGCGCTGTCTGTCGAGCGCAAGAACCTCGTCCATTCTGATCTGCACAAAAGGCCCTTCCATTCCCTGGAAGGTTTGGGTCATTTCGGGCTCGCCGACCGACTCTCGTGCCCAATTCGGGGCCAAAGCAACATTCCATTCTGGCAAGAAGGCGAGACAGCAGAACATAAGCCTATACTGAAGGAATACGGCATTCTCCCAAGGGAATTTACACGCGACAGCTGCGCCCTGGGGTTGAGCGGCTGTGGCCCTGCTCCAGCCTTTCAAGATGTCAGCAAACTGCGCCTGTGCGCAGCTTCCGATTGATGATTCGAAAGCGAGAACGTGCATTGAACGCAGAGGGGCGGGACCGCGTTAGGCTTGGACTTCTGGTGGTTGGGACCGGGTTTGCTTGTTGGTTGGCGGGCTGCGGCGGCGCGGCTAGCCTGGCGGGCCCGGCAACCGGGACGCTGACTCCGCTGATCGTTTGGGCAACTCCGGCGCAGGTTGCCTACGGCGCTGCATTGACCACGATGCAACTGGATGCGACGGCAAACGTTCCCGGAACCTTTGCCTACAGTCCATCTCTCGGCACCGTGCTCCAGGCTGGATCGCAGCCCCTTCGCGTAACCTTTACGCCCACTGACACCACGGACTACGCCACGGCCACGGCATCGACCACGATCCAGGTCAGCCAGGTCACCCCCACGCTCAGCTGGACGGCTCCTGCGGCCATCGTATATGGAACTGCCCTGAGCGGCGCGCAGCTCGACGCGTCTTCCGGGAGCATTGCGGGGACATTTGCCTATTCGCCGGCCGCTGGAACCGTGCCCGCAGCCGGATCGCAGCCCCTTCGCGTGACCTTTACGCCCACCGACACCACGGACTACACCACGGCCACGGCATCGACCACGATCCAGGTCAGCCAGGTCACTCCCCAGCTCAGCTGGGCCGCTCCCGCGGCCATCCTGTATGGAACTGCCCTGAGCGTCGCGCAGCTCGACGCGTCTTCCGGAAGCATTGCGGGGACATTTGCCTATTCGCCGGCCGCTGGAACCGTGCCCGCAGCCGGATCGCAGCCCCTTCGCGTGACCTTTACGCCCACTGACACCACGGACTACGCCACGGCCACCGCATCGACCACGATCCAGGTCAGCCAGGTCACCCCCACGCTCAGCTGGACGGCTCCTGCGGCCATCGTATATGGAACTGCCCTGAGCGGCGCGCAGCTCGACGCATCGTCCGGGAACATTGCGGGGACATTTGCCTATTCGCCGACTGCCGGGACCGTGCTCACAGCCGGGTCACAAACGCTCACAGTGACATTTACTCCCACGGATTCCGCTGACTATGCATCAGCCAGCGCATCTGTCTCGGTCAAGGTCAGCCAGGACATTCCAGCAATCACCTGGGCGGCGCCGTCTGCGATTGCTTTCGGAACGGCGCTTGGCGCAGCGCAGCTCGACGCATCGTCGGGGGGCGTTGCCGGGACATTTTCCTACTTGCCTGTTGCCGGGACTATGCTAGCGGCTGGATCGCAGCCCCTTGGCGTGACCTTTACCCCCACCGACACCACGGACTACACCACGGCCACGGCATCGACCACGATCCAGGTCAGCCAGTCCGTTCCCACGCTCAGCTGGCCCGCTCCCGCGGCCATCGTGTATGGAACCGCCCTGAGCGGCGCGCAGCTTGACGCCACGGCCAGCGTCCCCGGAACCTTCTCCTACTCGCCGGCGTTGGGATCCGTTCTAACGGCCGGGGCGCAGACGCTCGCAGTGACATTTACCCCTGCCGATCAGGCCGACTTTGCCGATGCCACCGCGAGCGTGACGCTCTCCGTAGGCCGAGCTGACCCGGTGTTGGCCTGGACTCCGGAGGAGATGACCGTCGGCTCACCGTTGGGGAATGCGCAGTTGAATGCAGCCGCGATCGCACCCGGCGGAGCGACGCTGCCTGGCAGTTTCCTTTACTCGCCGGATGCGGGCACGGTCTTCAGCTCGCCCGGGCCGGAGACGGTCACCGTCACCTTCACGCCCCAGGACTCGGCGGACTTTCAGACAGCCGAATCCAGTGTGTCAATCAACGTGGCCACATTCGGCGTCGTGGCGTGGGGAGATTCGATGACGCAGGGGAATGAGGGCACCATCGACCAGGGCGTGTATCCAACCGAGCTGGCGGCACTGATCACTCTGCCGGTCGTCAACGAGGGCATCGGCGGCCAGGGCACCACACAGACCGGCGTGCGCGAAGGTGGGGTGACGGCGAATGTGACCGTGGCCGGCGGGATCATTCCAGCCAGCGGGGGAGTGACGATCACCTTCCATCCCGGCTTTACGCCGACCTCATCGGTGGGGGTTGCGGCAGGCATTCAGGGCACGATTGCGGGCGTGCACGGGCTGGTGACAGTTGACAGCTCGGATGTGAACATCTTCACGCGCACCGCGCCCGGTGCAGCGGTGAGTGCGCCGGGCACGCCAGCGCTGGTGGTGGATCGGCCTTATGCTTCCTGGATCCCCATCTTCTGGGAGGGCCGGAATAGCCTGTTCTCGACAACGGTCATTCTGCAGAATATCGCCGGCCAGGTTGCGACCGTACCCATGGGGCAGACTTATCTGATTCTGTCGATTGCCAACAAGAACGTCCAGTCTGAGTGGCCCGGCAGCGCAACGTACCAGGAGATTGTGGATGTGAACAAACAGCTGGCCAGCGCCTACGGGGCGCATTACATGGATATACGCGAGATTCTGGTGCAAAGCTATGATTCGGCGCTGATTACCGATGTCTCGGACTTCAGCCACGATGAAGTGCCGACCTCGCTGCGCGCGATTCAAGGAATCACGACACTGGCGGATTCCATTGGCCCCACTGACACCGCAGTGACCCTCACTTCTCCCGTCGTCACGAAGCCGAACTATGTTCTCACCATCGACACCGGAGCCGACGCGGAGAACGTTTTTGTGACCGCCGTTTCAGGGTCGACCTATACCGTGGTGCGCAACCTGGGGGGGCTGAATACCTCGCACGCCGCCGGCGCGCCGGTGACAGCGACTGACAGTTTTCACCTGAATGCGCAGGGCTACCAGATTGTGGCCCAGCAAGTGGCGGAATACCTGTCTCAATACGACAGGAACCCGCTGCCGTAAATGCTTGAGCGTGCCTGCAACCCCATCCTTTCGCGGCGTCAACGCGGTAAGGATGGGGTTGCACGATTGGCTTACAAGCAGGGATGCGGCTACTTCTTCTTTGCAGCCGCTTTCTTAGCAGGCTTCTTGCCGGTAGCTTTCTTTGCGGCCGATTTCCCGGAGGCTTTCTTCGCGGCCTTCTTCTCGACCGGCTTCACCTTGGCGGTCTTCTTCTTTTTCTTCTTCTTTGGGGGCGCGGGCGCCGGCGCGGGTGTGGGCGCAGGTGTGGGCGCTGCCGGCGCCAGCAGAGTGATCAGGGCGCTGGCGATGGGAGAGCCCAGCCCGGTGCAGGCATCCCAGCCCGGCCCGGCGGAGAACGCGCCGTTATTTCCCTCGGTCACGTCGTTGAACGCGGCCGCCGCTTTGGCTGCGTAGATGGCCGGCTGCAGGAAGCCCACCTGCGTACCCAACTGCTGATTGGCGACTGCCACCAGGCCGGCCCACAGCGGAGCCACGGCACTGGTGCCGCCGATGACCGAGTTCTGCCCGTCGACTCGAATCTGGTAGCCGGTGTTGGGGTCGGCGTCGCCGGAGACATCGGGTACGCCGCGGCCGCCGCCGCTCATGGCAGGCGCGGGCACATTGGCGTTGGCCTGCCAACTGGGCAGCGGGAAGACATTGCTCACACCGCCGCCGCTCGCGCCGTCGTTCACGGCCTGCTCGTTCCACACCACTTCGGAGACAAGAGTGGACCCATTGGCGTCGAGCTTGGTGCCGCCGCATGCCAGCACGTGCGGGCTGGAGGCGGGGAAGTCAACGTTGTTGCCGGTGCCGCCGTCGGTCGAGCCGTTGTCGCCCGAGGCCACGGTGATGGTGATGCCCAGCGCCGCGGCAGACTGGCAGGCCGCATCCAGCGCGGTCATGGCCTGCGCGGTCCAGCTCGATTCCGGCCCGCCCCAGCTGATGGAGATCACGCTCGGCTTGTTGGTGGTGTCATGGATCGCGGTGGAGATGGCGTCGGTGAAACCCTGGTCGGTGTTGGGGCAGAAATAGACCACAATCTTGGCGCCCGGCGCCACGCTGGCGGCCACTTCAATGTCCAGCATCACCTCGCCGTCCGCGCTGGAGGAGTTGGAAGGTGCGTTCTTGCCCTTGTCCACGCTGACCGCGGTGATAGCCGGCGGGGTCAGGTTCAGCGACTGGAAATAGGTCGTCAGATCGGTCTGGCGATACCCGCCGCCGAGCTCGATGATCGCGATAGTCTGTCCTGCGCCGCTGGCCGTGGCTGGCCACTGGTAAGCCTGGGCCACCTGGGGCGGCGTATAGCTGGAAGGAGCAGTGGGGATAGCGGCGGCGGATAGGCCGGCAGACGCCAGTTGTCTCACGCGAAAGTGCGGCTTGGCCTGGGGACGGTTATCCAGGCCAAGCACCGCCAGGACCGATCCGGCCATTGTCTCCGGCAGTTGAATTCCGCCCGCGCGCACACGGTACTCCACACCGTCGATGGTCTTCTGGTTCAGCTCTACGCCAAAGGCCTTTTGGATGTCGGCCGCCGTACCCGTCAACTGCACCGTGCGCCGCGCCGTCGAGACGGGGTCGGTTTCAACCGTCAGGTTGAACTCTTTGGCAAACGCGCTCACCAGCTTCACTGCATCCGGATCGGCCGCATGGCGCCGCTTGTACTCTGCGCGGCTCACCCGCACCGGCCCATAGGCCCGGCCGGCGCGCCGGTTGTATTGGAGCGGCTCTTTCCTCTTCACAATCACGGAAACGGTAAGTTTCGTCCTGGCCGGTGTGGCTTTCACGTGGACCGCATTTTCGACGGCCGCCTTTTCGCTTCCTTTGAGCACGACGCGCGCCTGCTCTCGAAGGCGCGGGACTGTTACGCGGGGGGACTTTGCCATAACTCGCCTCTTTCTTGTTCCGGCCGCATTAGTTACTTTTTCAAAGCCGGGAACTCGATGAGTCCGAATGATAATCCAATTTGCTCAATTCGTAATCAGGAATTATATGGATCGCAGTTGGCTTGGCGCGTGGCCCTCAATTCAGCTTCTCCAGGGCTTGCGATTGCTGACCCGCAGCGCGGAATCAATCCAACCTTAACAATCCCCGGCCCAACTGCACGCTACGATTGGGAGAAACAGCCGTGGCCTGGGAGGCAGTCACCACAGCTCATCGCCGTGAACTGCCTGATCTCTGATCTCTAACCTCTAATCTATGTCTTCACTTCAGGTACGCACGCACCAGATCGATCAAATCCTCGGCCAGTTCGGGAGCAATCTGTTCCTTGGCTCCGTCCACCAGGTGAAAGCGGATATGCGTCTCCAGCACCTCTCCCATCAGCCCGTTGACGCCGCCGCGCACCGCCGCCAGCAGCATCAGCTGTCCTCCGCAATCCTCGTCGGCGGCCAGCGACCGCTCCACGGCGTCGAGTTGTCCGCGCAGCTTGCGCACCCGTTGCAGCAGCTTCAGCTTCTCCCGTTCCTGGTGAGACATGGCGCGCCCCCTCTTGACAATACCCACCCCCGGTATAGTATCTAGGGGGTGGGGGTATAGCTCCGGTTCCATTCTATGCCCGCTTCCCCCAATTTCGCATCTCATCGCCAAGGGTCCTTCATGCTTCGCGCCTCCGGCTGTCGACCCAATTCGCTTCGCAACCCGGCCGCGCGTGTGGCCGCCACACTGGTCCTGGCGCTACCCCTTGCCTGCGCGGCTCAGCAGCAGTCCGACTCGCTACCCTCGGCGCCGCAGCCCCAGCTTTCACCGCCCATCCTCTTCGCACCAGCCGGCTCGGCACCGCCAGCGTCCGATACACGGCAGGACAGCGCTGGCAAGAAGGCCGCCGACGTGAGCCCGGCGGGGCACGAGCCCAACGATACCCCGGTCGTCGCCATGGCCCCGCATCCGGACAACCAGCTCTGGTGGATCTCCGGCCAGGCCAACATCATCATCCAGGGCGATCTGCCCTTCCACTCGCCCTACGAGGGAAAGAACAGCTTCATCGGCAGGGGCGAGTACAAAACATCGATGGTGGGGACGCTCTTCACCGCGCTGCGCCGCAACCACTCGATCCGCTACAACACCGACTTCATCTTCGACCTGGAGGCCGCCGAGGGGCGCGGCTTGAGCGAGGCCTACGGGCTGGCCGGGTTCACCAACCTCGACGTGGTGCGCAATCCCAACCTGGGCAAGACACCGTACATTGCGCGCTACCAGGTTCACCAGGTCTTGGGGCTGACCAACCAGACCGCCAGCCAGGAGCCGGGCACCTTTGCCCTGGCCCCCAGTGTGCCGCTGCGCCGCGTCGAGGTTCGCATCGGCAAGCTCACGCTGCCCGACTTTTTCGACGCCAACGGCCCGGGCACCGACAGCCATCTGCAGTTCCTCAACTGGACGGTGGACAACAACGGCGCCTATGACTACGCCGCCGACACGCGTGGCTACACGGTGGGCGGCATGGCCGAGTACGACGACCGCGCCTGGTCGATCCGCTACGGCATCTTCGCCATGCCGACGGCGGCCAATGGTATCGATCTCGACTGGGCCTTCAGCCGCGCCCACGGGCAGAACGGCGAGTTCGAACTGCGCCATAGCTGGGTGAAGCAGCGCAAGGGCGTCACGCGGCTGCTGTTTTATGCCAACCGCGCGCACATGGGCACCTATCGCGAGGCGGTCGAGGACTTCTTGAACGGGACCGACACCGCGCTCTATGGCGTGACCGTGCCCACCATCACGCTGCACGAGCACTTCAGCGCCCTCAAGTACGGCCTGGGCTACAACACCGAGCAGGAGGTGACGGAGAACCTGCGCGTCTTTGGCCGTTTCGGGTGGAACGAAGGCCAGCACGAGTCCTTCGCTTACACGGAGGTTGACCAGACTGTGGAACTGGGCGGCGACTACGCGGGAAGCCGCTGGCGCCGGCCGGTGGACAAGATCGGCCTGGCCGTGGTCTCCAACGCCATCAAGGCCGACCACCAGGAGTATTTGAAACTGGGCGGGCTGGGCTTCCTGCTGGGCGACGGCAACCTGCATTATGGGCGCGAAAACATCGTGGAAGGCTACTACAACTACCACTTCTGGCGCGGCATGTTCTATGCGCTCGATATCCAGCACATCAGCGATCCGGGCTACAACCGCGACCGCGGCCCGGTCTGGGTTGGCTCGGTGCGGGCGCATGTGGATTTTTGAGGCAGGGAGCAGGGATCTGAAAGGATCTGCGTGCCCCATCCATTTCCGCGTCTTTTGCGGAAATGGGTGGGAATACGATGTCACTATTTTCTTGCCGGATCAATAAGCTGAAGGGTCTCGATTCTGAGACCGGGAGGGCTGGGCCGCTTACTTTCCCGCTCCGGCCGGCTGCGCCTGCTCGCCGGTCTGGGCCGGAAGCGCCACAATCACCTCGTTGGGTTTGGCGTAGTGCAACTTCTCCCGCGCTTCGTGCTCAATGGCGTCGGGGTCGGACTTCAACTCATCCACGTGCTGCTGCAATTGCTGGTTCTCCTGCTGCAGTTGCTGGATCTCCAGTTGCAACTGCTTGTCCTCGGCGCGCTTCTGGCGCCAGACGGTGAGCCCGTTCTTGCCGTTGACCACGTGAATCATCATCAGCAGCGCCAGTCCCACAGCCGCTACCGTGCCTGCCGGACGCCACGCCCGTTGCGCGAACTCGACCGTACGCTTGCCGAGCGGAGCGGGCGGCTCTTCCGGTGCTTTCTTTTCGACTTCCGCGTTCTCGTTCGTCATTCTGCCTCGAATTGTCCAAGACTGCTTTGAAGGGGTGCGGCTTTAGCCGCGCCGTCTGATCCCTGATCCCTGCCCCCTGCTTTACGACAGCACAAACTTCTCCGCCGCCGCCTTCAATGCTTCCATGTCCTGTTCGCTGCGCGCTTCGGTATAAGCGCGCACCACCGGTTCGGTGCCGGAAAGCCGGTAACAGACCCACGAGCCGTCTTCCAGAATCAGCTTGAGCCCGTCGGTGCGCACCACCTGACTGACTTTGCGCCCACCGAGCTCCGTGGGATCGGCCTTCATCTTCTCAGTGAACGCGGCCTTCACCTCCGGGGTCAAGTGGAAGTTCTCCCGAACCGGATAGAAGGAACCAACCTTGGCAAACAGCTCCTGCAGCTGCACGCCCAGGCTCTTGCCGCGCGTGGCCACCATCTCGGCCACCAGCAGGCCGGCGATCACGCCGTCCTTCTCCGGCACGTGGCCGCGAATGGTGAGGCCAGCCGACTCTTCCCCGCCGATGGCGATCTTGTCCGCGATGATCAGCTCGCCAATGTACTTGAACCCCACCGGCGTCTCATAGAGCGGAACCTTGTGGTAGTCGGCCAGCGCATTCACCAGGTTGGTGGTCGCCACGCTTTTGGCCACGCCGTTCTTCCAGCCGCGCGTCTCCACCAGGTAGTCGAAGAGCAAAGAGACGATGTAGTTGGGCTGGATGAACGTGCCGTCACCGTCGACGATGCCGAAACGGTCGGCATCGCCGTCGGTGGCGATGCCCAGAGCCGCGCCGATCTCGCGCATCTTGGCCTTGCAATCGCCCAGCAGGTGGTCGTCCGGCTCCGGGGCATGGCCGCCGAAGAGCACGTCGCGGTAGTCGTGGACGGTTTCGACAGCCACGCCCGCCTCGCGCAGCAGGTCCGAGCTGTACCCGCGGCCAGCGCCCCAGAAGGGGTCGTAGACCACCTTGATGCCGGATTTGGCGATGGCTTTCAGATCGACCAATTCTTCAAGCCGCTTCAAAAAGGCCGGCTTCACGTCAGTCGTTTCAAAGCCGTCTGGAGGGGCATTGAGGCTGGGAACGTGCTCGCCGACCTTGCCGCCGTCCACTGTCATCTTGCCGATCGCTGCCTCAATCTGTTTCGTCACCTCGGGCAGCGCCGGTGCGCCGTCGTGCGTCGAGAACTTGATCCCGTTGTACTCCGGCGGATTGTGCGAAGCCGTAAAGTTGATGGCTCCCGAAGTCTTCAGCGTGCGCACCGCGTAAGCAATGGCAGGCGTCGGCGCGGCCTCCGGAATCACGATGGGCGTAATCCCGGCTCCGGCCAGCACCCGCGCCGCCTCAGCCACAAAGCTCTCGCCCAGAAAGCGCGGATCGCGCCCCACCAGCACACGGTGCGGCTCCGGCTGCGTCTTCACATAGGCGGCAATGCCCGCCACCGCCAGCCGGATGTTGGCCACGGTGAACTCGTCCGCCACAATCGCCCTCCAACCGGAGGTGCCAAACTTGATCGCTGTCGACATCGCTGCTCTCCTTACGCGGCAGGTGCCCCTTCGGCCGCAAAGTCCATACTGCCTTAGTCGGATGCGCACGGCAAGTATTCGCCTTATTGATCCGGCCCGTAAATACTGAAGCTCCGTGTCCCATCCTTGCGGTCATCCTGAGCGACCCTGAGCGGAGCGAACGGGGAGTCGAAGGACCTGCGTCTTGCAGTCCTGGAGCAAGGGCGGGAGACCCCGACGCCATTTATGGGCCGGATCAATAGGTCCCGGAGGGACCGCACGACAATAGCCCAGGGTGAAGCGGAGCGCAACCCTGGGAACAACGCAAAGCCGCAGCCCGCGCCCCGGAGGGGCACTGTGAAACCAATTCAAGAACATCCAAAAGACTCATGCAATCACCTGTCTTGGTGCCCAGGTCCGTCCGCCCCTTGCAGGTGTTTGCATTCAATTACCCTCCCTCGGCGCACAATAGTCCACAGGGTTGAAAAAGGGAGCTGAGAGCATCGCGAAAAAGGGCCAGACCCCCACCCCCCTCCCCCCGTTTTGCCGCATGCGGATGAAAAGAAATAAGTTACACCCCGGAAATCTCATTTCGCGCATCGAAACAAAGGACTTACGCCATCCGCGATTGAGCCGATTCACAAAAAATAAGGCCCATCTGAGCAAAAAGCCGGCCGTTTTCGCACTACATTGGACCTTGGAACTCCCTTACCCTGGAAGCCTCCTATGCCTGACACACCTCCGCCCATCCGCCTCGTCCTCACCACCGCGGCCAGCCCCGGCGAGGCATCGCGCCTGGCGCGCACGCTGGTCGAGGAGCGGCTGGCTGCTTGCGCCACGCTCATCCCCGGTGTCCAGTCCATCTATCACTGGCAGGGCGAGATTGAGGCCTCCACTGAGACGCTGCTGCTGCTCAAGACCGGCGCAGCGCAGCTCGAAGCCCTTGAGGCACGCCTGCATCAGCTGCACAGCTACCAGACCCCGGAGTTTCTTGTACTTGGCGTCGAGGGCGTCAGTCACCTCTACCTTGACTGGCTGACGGCCAGCCTGCGCTAGCCCTGATCTGGCCCTGATCCGGTTCTGGGCCAGCCCCCGAAACCGCTCCGTCTGGTATTCTGGGCTTAGATTTTCGCCATGCGCTGGATGATGATTGCCTTTCTCGCCTCCCTTGCGGCCCTGCTGCTGGCTGCCGCAGGCGTGGCGCGCCACATCTGGCTGCAGAGGTCACGGCTCAACAGCAATCCGAACGCGGGACCAAGCGCCGGGCTGGGCTTGAACAAGACACGCGGCGCCTCGTTTGACCCGCTTGAGGAAATCGACCAGGAAATTGAACTTTGAAGGAACTCCAGTGAGCAAACCGATCTCCGCACAGTTGGTCTCCGGCAACGCGCATGCAGCCACGACTGCAACCCGCTCGTCTGCCTGGCTGCGTTCCACCGGAGTGGTGCTGGCCGGCAGCGCCCTGGTTGCCGTGTGCGCTCACCTTGCCTTGCCGCTTTACTTCACCCCGGTGCCGCTGTCGCTGGCACCCTTTGCGGTGCTGGTGATCGGCCTGCTCCTCAGTCCGCGCCTGGCCGCCTCCACGCTCGGAGCCTATCTGCTGGAAGGCGCGCTGGGTTTGCCGGTCTTCTCCCCCACTCCGGCCATTGCCGGGCTCGCTCATTTGCTTGGACCCACAGGCGGTTATCTGCTTTCATATCCTGTGGCCGCGGCGCTGATCGCATATCTCGTCCGGCGTACCGGCCGCGGGTTCGCCCCCGCCTTCTTGAGCGCTGCTCTTGGCAGCCTGGTGATTCTCACCTGCGGAGCACTTTGGCTGGCCGCCCTCACCCATGCGTCGCTTCCGTCGCTATTCACGCTGGCTGTGCTGCCATTCCTGCCCGGAGACGTGCTGAAAGTGGCCGCTGCCGCGTGGCTAGCTGCCGGATGGATTCATCTGCGCCGCCGCAACGGCTAGCCGCATCCAAACATCGACATCGCTTTTCCCCTGAAAGGACCGTTGCCCAACGTGAGTACACCGACCTCCGGAGTTGCCGCTCCCGCAATCATCGATATCTCTATCGCCCATAGTCCCGACTCCGACGACGCCTTCATGTTCTACGGGCTGGCCACCAACAAAGTCCGCGTGCCCGGCTATCGGTTCAACCACACCCTGTGCGACATTGAGACGCTCAACCGGCGAGCCCGCGAAGAGGCCTTTTACGATGTGACCGCCATCAGCTTCCACGCCTACCCGTATCTCCAGGACAACTACGCCCTGATGGGCTGCGGCGGCAGCGTGGGCGAGGGCTACGGCCCCATGATCGTCTCCCTCAAGCCGCTCGCCATCGATGATCTGAGCAAGATCAAGATCGCCGTTCCCGGCACCCTGACCACGGCCTACCTGGCGCTCAAGATCTTCAATCCGGCGCTCGAGACGGTCACTGTCCCCTTCGACCAGATCATCCCCGAGATCCTGGCCGGCAACTTCGACGCCGGGCTCATCATTCACGAAGGCCAGCTGACCTACTCGTCCAGCGGCCTTCGCAAGGTCATCGACCTGGGTGTCTGGTGGCGCGAGACCACGGGCCTGGTGCTTCCGCTAGGCGGCAACGCCATCCGCCGCTCGCTTGGCGCCGACACCATGCGCATCGTCACCAAGGCGGTGCGCGACAGCATTCAACATGCGCTCGACAACCGCGAAGAGGCGCTGGAATACGCCATGCAGTTTGCCCGCGACCTGGACCCGCGCCTGGCCAATCGGTTCGTCAGCATGTATGTGAACGACCGCACTCTCGACTACGGCCCCGACGGCCGCGAGGCCATCCGCAAACTGCTCAATCTGGGCCACGAGCGCGGCATCATCCCCATCGTGCCGCAGATTGAGTTCATCGACTGATTCCGCTGCCGCTTCCCCGCAATAAGGCTAGGTGCCCCAGGTCTCTCCGCCGCGGCTGACGAGACCTGGGAGCGCCGTCATCCACGTACTCCGTTACCTCAGGCACCCAAATCTCTAAAGCAGTCATCGATAATCCCTCATAAACCTGTTTCAATTTCTAAATATTTTCCAATCCATGCCGATGCATCCACCAGGAAGGTCCAAGGATGCCCGCCCAAGTCTCACCCGTTTATCTGCTCGCTTCTCCCGACCCTGCTTTGCTTTCTGCCCTTGAGCCGGTTCTTGCCGCGACCGGCGCCGAAGTGGTGATTGTCCTCTCTCTGGAAGCAGCGCTGGCCGCCATCGCCCAACCCCGCACGCCCATGCTTGCCCTGCTGGACGAAACCCTCCCCGGCATGGACCCGCGCATGAATCTTGAGCGCCTGCTGGCCACGGTGCGTGGCGGCGAATCCACCTCCCGCCTGCCGATCGTCCTGATTTCGGACACTGTGACTCAGGAATGGATCGACCGGCTGACCGAGGGCGTGATCGACGACATGATTCCGCGTGCCGGCGAGCTGTCCTACTGGCGATTGCGCATCGAAATGGTGCTGCGCAATCGCCACGCCTCGCGCGAAATTGAGACCCTGCGCGAGGCGCAGCTGATGAGCGCCCAGTTCGACCGGCTCACCGGCGTGTACAACCGCGAAACCATCCTTTCCATGCTTTTCCGCGAGACCGACCGGGTGCAGCGCATGAGTGGCTCTTTGACGCTTTTGCTGTTGGACATCGACGATTTCGGCCACTGGAACTCGCGCCTGGGCAACGACGCCTGCGACGACCTGCTTTGCCAGGTCTCCGAACGCATCGCCCGCCTGCTGCGCAGCTACGATCTGCTGGGCCGTCCGGGCATGGATGAGTTTCTTCTGGTGCTGCCCGGATGCAGCGCCGTCAACGCCGTCATGCTGGCCGAGCGCATGCGCGTGGATGTCTTCTGCTCGCCCTTCCGCGTGGGCGGCGACTCGGTCCGGCTCTCCGCCTGCTTTGGCATCGCCACCAGCCAGGGCCGCTCGCCGGTGGTCGTCTTGCGCGAGGCGGAGCAGGCCCTGCAATGGGCGCGGACAGCGGGGCCGGAGTCCATCCAGTGCTTTGGCGACAGCCCGCATTCTTCCGATGGCCCGGTCACGTTTCTCTCCTCAACCAGCGGCGACGACCTGATGGCCTGGTAGGCCGTCTCCGCGCCCAAACGTGGTTGCATCACCGCGTTTTGAAAGGGCACGGCCTCAGCCGTGCCGCAAAGTGCCGTAAAACAATCGGCTCTACAGGCTGCGGAAAAATTCGCCTATCGCTCGATTTCAAGAGGCTTTGTAACAGGGCATGACTTCAGTCATGCCGCAAAAGCCAATCAAATCAACGTCGGGCTTTAGCCCCTGCAAAAGCCAATAGTCGAACTCCCCTCTCCCAAGACCCTTTCCCGCAGCCTGTTTAGCAACTGAGGGATGAGTTCACTCGGCCCGGCAATGTTTACGCAACCAGTTCTAGTCACGCCGCGGTCAGTCAACCAATCTAAACCCGAATAGTTGCAATCGGCCGTCTTCAAAATGGAATTCATAAAGCAGGTGAAGAGTGCCATTCTGGTAGCGGCGAAGCTCGCGCAATTTGGCTCTCCATTCCATTGGTTCGCCTTGCCCATCCACCTTGAAGCTCTCGGTGCTCGACGATTCAAGTCTCCCCCACGCAGCCTCGAGTGATTCTTGCTCGGCCGCAAAATCCGATTCCGAAAGGGTCTTCTGGAACTCTTGGTCTCCGATTGAATATGCGGTGGCATAGTCACGCGCGGCAATCGCATTGGAGTACCGCTTAAACATGGCATCGAATGCGTCGCGCTGTGCGCGCGCGATCCGCATATAGGGGGTGGTGTAAAAGCGAATGGCGAGAATCAACGAAGCCACTACAAGAGCGATGTAAATCCATTTCCGCCTTTGCATAAGTTCCCTCCAGCCGCCGTGCCTTAACGCCTCGGGAGCATTCGGACAATCTTCGAATAACCGGCGCAAATCCCAATCCCGCCCAGCGCAAAGAGCATGGGAAAACACTCCAGCGTGTAGCGCGCCTCGGGCGCTTCGATGGTCATCAGCAGAGCGCTGCGCAGGATGAAATAGATCGCCATGGAGGCCCAATAGCGCGGCCGGAAGCAGAGGCCGGCCAGCGCCAGCAGCAGGTAAGCCGCATTCAGCGCGGCGTAGGCCCAGCTGAAGCGCGTCTCGGAATAATGGTGGCTATAGACCCACCAGTCGAGGTCGATGTTCAGGTTCTCGACGCGCGGGCGAAGACTCATGTCGGCCAAGCGGCCAAGCGGCAGCCAGAGGTAGTAGCGCAGCGGATGGGATTTGACACGCTCGGCGGCCAGTGCGGCAAAGCGGGCGTCAAGTTCGGGCGAGAGATCCTGGCCATTGTCGGTGTAATCGGCGGCCAGCGCCGCGGTCTCCGCATATTGGGCTGGCGAGTCGAAGGTTCGGCTGGGGAGCTTGGTCAGATCGAGCGCACTCCCCGGCACGTTCCAGTAGATGTCGTATGTGGAAACGAAGTCGAGGCACCAGGTCTTCACCCAACGCTGCCAGCCGGGATTGAGGGCTTCGCCGGGATCAGTGGCATAGCGCGGCGCCAACGGCTCAAAGACGTGGAAGACGCGCCAGTTCCGCGCTGTCCAAAGGCCGAATGGAAGCATTGCCAACGCAGCACATACGAGCCCCATGCGCAGCAGCGCGACAAGGGACGGCCAGCCATCCACTCCGAACCGAATCGTTATCTGTGCCCGCCGGTTGCGGCTCCAAAACGCGTCCGGGCACGGGTTTATTCGGGCCGCGGCGGCTGTCGAGCCACGGCCGTTCAAGGACTCCTTGCACAAGACCCAAACCAGCGCCGGCGCCAGCGCCACGCCCACCAGCGCCCCATCCGGCCGCAGCAGCGCGGCGAAGGTGATGGCAAACGTAAAGGCCAGCGCGCTCCACCAGCCCGGCCGCGCATGGAACCGCGCCATCGCCCAGAGGGCCAGAGCAATGGCAAACAAGGTGGGCGTCTCGGTAAGCGGCGCCACGGCGTAGGACGCCGTGAACGGGCACAGCGCCGCCAGACCCAGCGTCCAAAGCGCGGCCGCGTCGGAAGCGATGCGCCGCACAAACGCCGCCAGCAACACACATCCGATCAACTCCAGCCCAATCTGCACGTAGCTGACGGCGGTGTAGTTGTCCACCCCGAAGAGGCGAAAGCAGGCGGCCAGAAAGAGCGGATAGCCGGGCAGCCGGATCAGCGTTGCATGGGCCACGCCGCTGCCATCGGTTAGAGCAAACTGCCCATGCAACAGGTTCTTGGCCAGGTTGCCGTAAAGCAGCGTATCGCCTGTGATCTGCGGAATCGCTTTCAGCATCTTGAGGCGCATGAGCGCGCCACCGGCCAGCACCAGCGCTGCGCTCAACCCCTTCATCGTGCGGCCCCATGCCCTCAATTCGATCTCCGTCCCGTCTTTGCTGCGATTCGTGCTCTTCGCCCAGCCCGTTATGATGGTAGTCGCACCAGGAGCTTTTTTCAGGATAAGGGAACGCCGCGCCGGACGACGCCATGCAACCGTTGCGAACCGAGTCAAGCGATCTGGGAAATGGCGCAGGGTAAGAGAAGTTAAATGCCGGACAAACAGATATTCTTCGATCCCCATCGCAAGCGTTGGAAGCGGCTACGCCGCATCCTCGACGCAGTTGCCGTCCTGTCCACGCTGGTGGTGGCCGCTTTCATCTTCAATGTCTTCCGTGCGCAGCACCTCCCCGAGCTGTTGCTGCCCACACCCAAGCACAACTACAAGGCGCTGCCTGAGCCGGTCCTGCGCAGTGGCAAAGCCGTCCGTCCGACGCGCCGCAAAACCGGACGCAAACCCTCCGAAATTCCCTTCAACTCCGGTGAAGGTCTGCGCGCCGCCTATTATGTCCAGGACGACCCGGCAAGCTATTCGTCTTTCAAAGAGCACGTCCACCAGATCGATCTACTGTTTCCACAATGGCTGCACGCCACCGCTCCCACGGGTACGCTGATGGCCGTCAACAACGACACCCATCGCGAGTATCCGGTGATCGAGGGGGCTATCGTCCACGACCCCGACGACGGCGACAAGGTCAAGCACGTCATCCAGGCGGCGCGCGAAGACACGGAAGTCTTTCCCCACCTCAACAACTTCAACTCCAGCACCCAGGCCTGGGACGCGAACTTTGGCGTGGTTCTCAAGGATGCCGGCAAGCGCGCCGCGCTGCGCCAGCAGATTGTCCGCCTTTTCACCGCATATCCGGTGTATCGTGGCCTTTCGCTGGACTTTGAAAGCCTTCCCGACGACGCCGGCTCAGCGTATCTTACCTTCATCCATGAACTCTACGGCGACCTGCACCCGCTCGACCTGCGGCTCTACGTCAACACTGCCGTCGCCACGCCCGACGCCGACCTGAAGCAGATCGCCGCCAACTCCGACGGCATCATCCTGATGAATTACGACGAGCACCAGACCACCAGCGATCCGGGCCCCATCGCCAGCCAGGACTGGTTCGTCGACAACCTGACCCGCGTACTGAAAGTGGTGCCCAAGGAGAAAATCATCTGCGCCGTCGCCAACTACGGCTACGACTGGACGCTGTCGATCCCCGCGCCGCCGAAGAAGGGCACAGCGCGCAAGACGGAGAAGCCGCAGGTGGTCAACACGGAGGATCTGCACGTCTCCGATGCATGGCAGCGCGCCTCCGACGCCGATGCCAACCTGGACCTCGACGACGACTCGCTCAATCCTCACTTCGAGTACATCGACGAAGACACCAACCAGCGGCATGTGGTCTGGTTTCTCGACGGCGTGACCATGCTGAACGAGTTGCGCGCCGCGCGCCAGCTTGGCCTTTCCACCTTCGCGCTGTGGCGGCTGGGCATGGAAGACAACTCGCTGTGGAACGTGTGGGACAAGCCCAGCGCGCCGGAATCGCTGCAGGCATTGAACACCGTCCCTGCCGGACACGACATCGACATCGAGGGCGAGGGCGATATCATGCGCGTGACGGGCCTGCCCCAGGCAGGCAAGCGCAGCATCACCGTCGATACCGACGAACCCGATTCGCGCAAGAAGCTCATCGAAGATGAGCACATGGATGTCTATCCGCGCACCTATACGGTGGAGTACTACGGCTATCATCCCAACCAAGTGGCCATCTCCTTTGACGACGGCCCCGATCCCAAGTGGACTCCCAGGATTCTCGACATCCTGAAGCAGAAGCAGGTCAAGGGCACCTTCATGCTGATCGGCGCGGAGGCCGCGGAGAACATCGGTCTCATGCAGCGCGTGGCCCGCGAAGGCAATGAGATTGGCAACCACACCTATACGCATCCCGACATCAGCGAAATTTCGCCGCAGCAACTGGATCTGCAGATCAGCCTGACAGAGCGCCTGTTCGCCAGCAAACTGGGCGTGCAGCCGCTTTACTTCCGGCCGCCCTACGACATCGATGAAGAGCCGGAGACCGACGATCAGGCCGCACCCATCGTCCCTATTCAGAACGATGGATACATCGTCATCGGCAGCAAGATCGACACCAACGACTGGAACGAGCATCCGCGCAAATCGCCCCAGGAGATCGCGCAATCGGTTCTGCAGCAGTTGCAGATCATGAAGACCAAGCCGCAGTTCCGCGGCTCCGTGATTCTAATGCACGACGGCGGCGGCGACCGCTCGGCCACCGTGGCGGCGCTGCCAGTGCTGATTGACGCCTTGCGCGCCCACGGCTACACCTTCGTCCCCGTTTCGGAGCTCATGGGCAAGACCACCGCGGAGGTCATGCCCAAGCTCACCTTCCCGCAGTATCTGCGCGCGCTGCCGGACTCGGTGGCTTTCTCCGGCGTGCAGATCATCGGCCGCTTCATTGTCTATGTCTTCTTTATCGGCGACATCCTGATGGGCGCGCGCCTGCTGTTCATCGGCATCCTGGCCGTCATCGACCGGCTGCGCAAGCCGCATGGCAAGGCCTCGCCCGGCTACAATCCGCGCGTAGCCGTGCTCATTCCCGCCTACAACGAAGAGACGGTGATCGTGCGCACCATCCGCTCGGTACTCAACTCCGATTACAAAAATCTGCACGTCATTGTCATCGACGATGGCTCGCCGGATCGGACTGCCGAGGTGGCCACGGATGCGTATGCGGCGGAGATCGCCGCAGGCCGCGTGCAGGTGCTTTCGAAGGCCAATGGCGGCAAGGCCGCCGCGCTCAACTACGCCCTGGACCGGCTGAGCGAAGAAATTTATGTCGGCATCGACGCCGACACGGTCATCGCGACAGACGCCATCGCCAAGCTCATTCCGCACTTTGAGGACGCGCGCATCGGCGCCATGGCCGGCAACGCAAAAGTGGGCAACCGCGTGAACTTGTGGACACGCTGGCAGGCTCTCGAATACATCACCAGCCAGAACTTCGAGCGGCGCGCGCTCGACCTCTTCCACGTGGTCACCGTGGTGCCTGGCGCCATTGGCGCGTGGCGCACGGCTCCGGTGAAGGCCGCCGGCGGCTACCCCATCAACACCGTGGCCGAAGACGCCGACCTCACCATGAATCTGCTGGAGCAGGGATTCAGAGTCGACTATGAAGACCGCTCGCTGGCGTTTACTGAAGCGCCCATCGACGCCAAGGGCTTAATGCGCCAGCGCTTCCGCTGGTCCTTCGGAACGCTGCAGGCCATCTGGAAGCATCGCGCCGCATTCATCCGCAACAAGGCCATGGGCCTGTTCGCGCTGCCCAACATTCTCGTCTTCCAGATGTTTCTGCCGCTGGTCTCGCCATTCATCGATGTGATGTTTCTCTACGGCGTCCTCAACTATCTGGTCGACCGCCATTACCACCCCGAGGCCGCCTCCTCCGCCAGCTTCGACAAGCTGCTGGTCTTCTTCCTGGGCTTCCTGATCATTGACTTCGTGACCTCGTCGGTGGCTTTCTCGCTGGAGCGCCGCCACCCCGCCAACAAGGGCGATGGATGGCTGCTGTTCCATATCTGGCTGCAGCGCTTCGCCTACCGGCAGGTCTTCTCGATTGTCTTGTTCAAGACGCTCAAGCGCGCCATCGATGGCAAGCCCTTCAACTGGGACAAGATCCAGCGCACCGCCAAGATGAGCAAGGCGACCGAGGCGATCACAGAGACGACGTAGCGGAGCCGCGCGACGCCGATGCCTTCCGTTAATCGATGCAACGGAGGACAAGGCTGGATGCGAACTGCGCGATGGTCCACCACGCCAGCCTCGTCCTGGAGTTCCAGTACGGCGTCGGCTACTTCTTTCCGTTGTCTTTGAAGTTCAGCGCAAAGTAGTAGGTCGTGTACGAGTGGCTGGTTGTCACATTCGTCAGGAACTGGCCGCCGCCGAAGTAGCCAATGCCGCCGCCCACATTGAAGTGCTTATTGAGTTCATACCAGGAGTAGCTATCGATCTCCGCGCCCAGATGGCGGCCATGGGCGGTCTTGTTGGTCACGATCGCGCTGCCCGAGGTGTTGTAGATCGAGTCCAGCGCATCAGCCGCCCAATCGTCCAGCCCCTGCACTGTCAGGGTGAGCCGCCGGTGAGGCTCAACGGTGGCTCCCACGCGCACCGACTCAATGTTCTGCCAGCCGAACAGGTCGGTGATCCCCAAGCGGTCGTGGGCTGTCGGGTAGATCGTGTCGAAGGTGGTGTGCGTTGCATTCTGCGCCGGGTTGCTGTTGCCCGTGGCGTAGTCGTACTGGGTAAAGATGCGCGGCTTGGCGATCACATCGAGGAACTGGTATGCAGCGCCTGCCTGCGCTGCCGAGGCTCGAATCGGCTGCGATCCCACGTGGCCGGTTTCGATGATCGCCTCGCCCCCATAATCGAGCGCCGTGTGGGCTTGCGCCTTGAAGCGCACACCAAGAGCCTTCTCGTTCTCCTTGCCTGTGGTCTTGCTTTTGGCGGGTTCCACCACCTCTGCCGGCTGAACGCGCCACAGGAAGAACGGCTCAAGGTTCGAGTGCGGCACAAGAAAATCGTCAATGCGGCCGTAGGCTCCGTAGATGTTGTTGCCTTCCTGATGCGGGCTCACGCCATAGGCCTGCGGCACCACAGCCGAGGCGGCGAAGATGCCCAGGTGCTCGCGCTTCGCATTCAGGTTCAACACCGCCGCATCGTACGACCGTGCCTGGTTGCGCCACTCGGAGTTGGCGACGATGGTGTTGTTGTAGTTGATGAGTTGCCGGCCCACGCGCAGGTTGAACCAGTGCTTCTCGGGCGCGCCGATCTCGACGTAAGCCTTCTTCAGATCCCAGCGAACCGTGTTTGGCGGGCCGATCGGCGGGTTTTGGAAGCCCGCACGGGCGTCCTGCACCTGCGCCGTAACCCGGAACCAACTGGGCGTACGCAAATCCACCTGGAACCGAAATCGGTTTAACAGGTAGGAGTCATCGACCTTCGCCTTGAAGCTTGAATTGCTGTACCCCTCGTACCGGAACCGCTCCTCGGCCTGCAAGTCGATCCACTTGGGCAGTCTTGCGTCAACATAGGTCGCCGGGGCAAAGTCGTGAAAGTCGTAGGGCGCCGGGTTGCCGGTAGTCCGCCAGGCCGCGCCGTTCAGGAAGCTCAAAGGGTTCGCCTCCGGCCCGGTGAGGTATGCGCCATTGAACGCGGACGTCGCGTTTTGCGTGGTGATGTCGTCCTGCGCGGCCAGGGGCAAGCCGGCCGCCATGGCAAACAGAAAAAGCACAGCATAGATCGATATCGACAACCGGCGCATAGACGCAGACAGAAAAGCAGAAAGAGCTTTTGGCACTGGAAATTCTCCTATGAATTTGGGGAGCTGAATGTTCGGGAGCTGGATGGGTTGGGACCTTAGGCCCCTGGCCCGCATGGGCGGCAGAACTTTATCGACAGATGGGAAGACAACATGTCATATAAATATTCTCTGCGAATTCTGAGGACTGGATGGGTTAGGACCTTAGGCCCCTGGCCCGCATGGGCGGCAGAACTTTATCGACAGATGGGAAGACAACAAGTCATATCAATATTCTCTACCAAATATACCAGTCGATCTTGAAAAGTCAATTTCAGCGAGTTTGCGAGGCGAAGTTCGTGGACGAGAGCGTTCATGCCCCCCTGGAAATAATTCTGGCTAGCAACGGCGCGTTCACCGTTAGACTACAGCGAAAGCGGCAATTCCCGCCAACGTTCGTTGCCTTGCCGGGAAAGGCTTGCAGGGCCGCATCAGACCTTTGCAATCTCAGGTAAAATTGCGCTGTCCGAGTGTCATCGCAAATCAAGCCGGTCGAGACTCGCCATCGCAAGGAACGCCATGGAACTGACCCGTGTGAGCCTCATCTTCGAATCTTGCCGCCGCGCCCGTCCATCCCGGCGACGGCTCGCAGGGTTCGGTCTAGCCGTTGCCGTTGCAATCGCGGCGCTGGACGTCTCAGACGCCCCAGCCCTTGCGCAGCAACAGCGCGGCTTCGCCAAGACCGCCCAGCCTGCGCCCGCCGACACACGCAATGGAAACTACTACGCGCTGATCATCGGCATCAATACCTATCCCACCGGCATGGCCAGGCTCAAGACGGCGGTCAACGACGCCAACGCGGTCGGCCAACTGCTCGAGGAGCGCTACGGCTTCCAGGTGCAGTATTTGCGCGACGGCGACGCAACCCGTTTTAAGATTCTCAATGCCATCACCAAGCTCCGCTCCACCCTCAGCGAAAACGATAACCTGCTCATCTATTACGGTGGCCACGGCTACTTCGACAAGGACGCCGACAAGGGCTACTGGCTCCCGGTCGATGCCGAATCGGCCACCAGCCCCAACGCCATCATGGCCGACGACCTGACGTCCGCCATTCGCGCCCTGCCTTCGCGCCACGTACTCATCGTCTCCGACAGCTGCTACTCAGGCGACCTGTCGCGCGATGCCAGTGAGCCTCCCCCGCCCACTGTCCCCACGCCCAACTACCTGCGCAAACAGCTCCAGGCCAAATCGCGTTCGTTGATGGCCAGCGGCGGCGACGAGCCGGTCTCCGATTCCGGCGCCAACGGCCATTCCGTCTTTGCCAACGCGGTCATCAAGGCGCTCGAAAAGGAAGGCAACCCGGTCTTTTCAGCCGAGGAACTCTTCTACGATTCCGTGCGCCGGCAGGTAGCTGGCAACTCCGACCAGATTCCCAAATACACCCACATCCGCAACTCCGGTGACGACGACGGCGACTTCATCTTTACCCGCAAGGGCGCGAAGATTTCCGCTGCCGCCGCAGGCGAGACCACCAACACGCTCACCCGTTCCGCAACCACGGAAACTGCCTCGACCGAGCCGGCCCCTGCTCCGGCTGCGGACATCCCGCTCCAGCGTGCGACCTCTGCATCCAACGCAACCATCACTCCGGGCGAGGCATTCGACCAGGGGTTCAAGGACTTGCAGAACAGCCAGTTCACCGATGCCCTCCGCCTGCTCGCCGTGGCCTGCGACGGCGGGGTTGCCAAGGGCTGCGGCAACCTCGGCTGGTTGTATCAGAATAGCAAGGGCGTCAGCACCGATCTTGCCAGGGCAGCGGTCTTCTACCGCCAAGGATGCGCTGGCGACGGATGGGGTGCGTGTTTCTTCCTCGGCGTCATGCTCGAAAACGGCAACGGCGTCCCTCGGGATCAGGCCCAGGCTGTTGCCCTTTACCGGCGTGCGTGCGACGGCGGCGATGGGCGGGGCTGCACCAACCTGGGCTTCGACCTCGGGTCCGGCAACGGCGTTGCCAAAGATGTGGCGCAAGCCGCGTCCGTCCTCCGCAAAGGATGCGACAGCGGCGTCCCTCGCGGATGCTCTCTACTGGGCCTTGCGTACCACGAGGGCGGCGGCGTCGCCAAGGATGAAAGCCAGGCCGCCCAGCTTACCCGCAAGGGCTGCGAGGGAGGCGACCCCATGGGCTGCAACCTGCTCGGGGTGGGCTACGAGTTTGGCTTTGGCGTGCCTGTCAACAAGCAGCAGGCCGTCACCCTCTATCGCCAGTCCTGCGCCGCCGGCTTCGATCCCGGATGCAAGAATCTCAACCGCGTGCAGCGCTGAGCCGGCTCCCTTTCACCTTTTTTCCAGCTGAACTACACTGGAAGAGCCATGGCTACCGCAACCCTCACCACCCGCATTGAGCCGCGCCTGCCCCTGGGCAGCTTCGCCAACGAGCCCTTCGTGGACTTCAAGACCCCGGAAAGCGCACGCGCGATGCAGGCCGCACTGGAGCACGTGGCCAGCCAGTTGGGCCGCGAGTACGACCTGATCGTCGGCGGACGTAGCCTCAAAACCGAAGGCAAGATCCGCTCGCTCAACCCCGCGCGTCCCGCCCAGGTGGTCGGCGTGCACCAGAAGGCCGGAGCCGAGCACGCCGAGCAGGCTATGGCCGCGGCCCTTGAGGCTTATGAGTCGTGGAGCCGGACCCCGGTCGAAACGCGCGTTTCCCTGCTGCTCAATGCCGCCCAGATCATCCGCAGCCGGCACTTCGAGTTCTGCGCCTGGCTTACTTATGAGGTGGGTAAGAACTGGGCCGAGGCCGACGCCGACGTAGGCGAGACCATCGACTTCCTCGAGTTCTATGCCCGCGAAGCCCTGCGCCTGGCCGCCGCCACCACGCCCATCCAGTACCCCGGCGAGCGCAACCGCCTGCTCTACATCCCGCTCGGCGTGGGCGCCGTCATCCCGCCGTGGAACTTTCCCTTCGCCATCATGGCCGGCATGACCGCGGCCTCCATCGTGGCCGGCAATACCGTCGTCCTCAAGCCCTCCAGCGACTCGCCGACGATTTCGGCCAAGTTTGTTGAGGTGCTGGAAGAGGCCGGCATCCCCGGCGGCGTGGTCAACTTCTGCCCCGGCTCCGGCGCTACATTCGGCAATGCCATCGTCGAACATCCCAAGACCCGCTTCATTGCATTCACCGGCTCAAAAGCTGTCGGCCTCGATATTCACGAGCGGGCCGCGAAGCCGCGGCAGGGTCAGATCTGGATCAAGCGGACGATTCTTGAGATGGGCGGCAAGGATTCCATCCTAGTCTGTGCCGATGCCGATCTGGACGCCGCCGTCGATGGCGTCGTGGCCGCGGCCTTCGGCTTCAGCGGACAGAAGTGCTCGGCCTGCTCGCGCGCCATTATCGAGGCGCCGCTTTACGACGTCTTTGTGGAGCGTGTGCGCGAGAAGGTAGCCAAGCTTACCGTCGGCGACCCGGCCGCCAACCACAATCTCGGCCCGGTCATCAACCAGGTCGCGCTCGACTCCATGCTTTGCTACATCGAGACCGGCAAGCGGGAAGGACGCCTCATCGCCGGCGGCCATGCACCCCAGACCGCCGACGGCGGCTACTTCCTCGAGCCCACCGTCTTTGCCGACATCGCCCCCGACGCGGTGCTGGCGCAGGAAGAGATCTTTGGCCCGGTGCTGGCGCTTATCAAGGTTGCGAGCTACGAAGAAGGCCTGGCCGTGGCCAACAACACCGAGTACGGCTTGACCGGCGCCATTTACACGGACGATCCTGAACGGCTCGAACACGCTGCCCAGGAGTTCCATGTGGGCAATCTCTATCTGAATCGCAAATGCACCGGCGCCATGGTCGGCGCGCATCCTTTTGGCGGCTTCAACATGAGCGGCACCGACTCCAAGGCCGGCGGCCCGGATTATCTCTACCTGTTTATGCAGGCCAAAACCGTCGCCCAGAAGCTTTGAGCGGCAGACGATTGCGAGGCGCTTGCACAGAGGTTAGCGGCTGAGGAGACTTTGACGGATGCTCGGCGCTTCCGGTTGAACTTCGCCGGCATCCAGCCCCAGAAACTCCTGAAACACATCGTTTGCAATCATCCGTCCGCGCGCTGTCAGGCGGACTGTTCCGCCGTCCGACTCGACCAGCCCATCGTCCGCGAGCTTTTCCACAACCTGCAACGCTCGCGCTACGGGTTCTGCGCCAAACTCCCGCTCCACGGCTTGCACGTTGACGCCGCGATTGAGCCGCAGACCCAGGAACCACGCTTCCTCATGCTGCCGCGCCGGCGAGAGCCACGCTGTCTCAACCGGCTCCGGCCCGGTGAGGAAATCGGCCAGCTCGCTGGTTGTCGTCCACCGCAGCGCATACCCGGATTCCGCTTCCCGCAACATGGAGGAGGCATCGAGCCCCAGCCCCAGGTAAGGCCGACGTTCCCAATAGCGCTGATTGTGCCGCGACGTGAAACCGGGCCGGGAGAAGTTGGAAATTTCGTACTGCGCGAGGCCCGCCTGCGTCAGCCGCTCGATGGCCCGCGCATACATCTGCGCGATTGCGTCGTCGGTCGGAACCAGCTCCGCGTAGTACCGCGCGCCGCCGGAGAGCATCTCGCGCCCCAGCCGCGAGTCCTCATCTACCTCCAGCATGTACACGCTGGCGTGGGAAACGCCACAGTCCACCACGGCCGTCAGAGACTCCTCCCACGAGGCCGCCGTCTGCCCGGCGAGGCCGGCGATCAGGTCCAGGTTTAGATTGGCGATCCCAGCCGCGCGCAGCCGGGCCAGGTCTCGTTCGACGATGGCGCGTGAATGCAGCCGCCCGCTCACCTGCGCCTCGCGGTCGATGAACGACTGCACGCCCAGACTTACGCGGTCCACGCCCACGGTCTGAAACGAGGCGAGCGTCGCGTCGGCAATCTGCCCCGGCGCGCATTCGATGGTGATCTCGGCATCGGGCTCGAATTCGAACTCGGCGCGCATGGCGCTGAAGAGCCGCTCGACCAACTCCGGCGCCAGCAGACTGGGTGTTCCGCCGCCGAGGTAGACCGTGTCCACCTTGCGCGGCAGGTCCAGGCCCATCCGCGCGGTCCAATCCCCGGCGGCGCGCATGTCCTCGATCAGCCGGGCAATATAGCGTGCATGTTGGCTGGCCGGATAGACTCCGGATGCGAAGTTGCAATAGGTACACTTCGAGCGGCAGAAGGGGATGGAAAGATAAAGCCCGAGGCGATCGTGCCCCAGTCGGTGATGTGAGCGCGCAGCCATCAAGGCTATTGTTTCACGCGTGTGCTGTTGCTTTCGCTCCGCGCGGCCAATCAGCGGCTTCATGCAAGAATTGAAGCAAGGAGAACCCGCGTTTGAAAGCCTGGCCTGTCCTGGGTATTGCGTTCATTCAGTCCATTCTGCTGCTGGCCCACTGGTTTCTCTTGTCCACGTGGATCGATTTCCATGGCGATCCCGGCCCGGCAGCCGCTCTAGCGCTGCGCGCCGTGCTGCTGGTGCTGGCCTGCAGCTTCGTGGTGGCTGCGCTGCTCAGCTTTTACTCGGCCAATCCGCTGGTGAAGGCAATCTACCGCATCGCCGCGGTCTGGATGGGATTCCTGAATTTTCTTTTCTTTGGGGCTTTGCTGAGCTGGTTGGTCTGGGGTGCACTGCTGCTGACCCGCATGGATCCAAATGCGGCGCTCCACCGGCCGCTGATTGCCTGGTTCTTCCTCGATCTTGCTGTCGCGGCCGGCCTCTACGGGCTAATCAACGCGCGCCGGGTGCGTATCCGCCGCGTGCCTATCGCTCTGCCAAAGCTGCCTGAGGTCTGGCGCGGCCGCACTGCGATGCTGGTCAGCGACCTGCATCTTGGCCACGTCAATTCGCTCGCATTCAGCCGCCGGATCGCAGCGCTCGCTGCCCGCCTGCGTCCGGACATCCTGTTCATCGCCGGCGATTTCTACGACGGCACCAAGGTTGACCCGGTCCGCTTGGCGGTGCCCTTCAAGCAGATCTCGCTGCCTTTCGGTATCTACTTTTCCACCGGCAACCACGACGAGTTTGGCGATACGCCGGGCTTCCTCGCGGCTCTCACCGGTGCGGGCATCCGCGTGCTGAGCAACGAGAAAGTGGTCATCGACGGCCTGCAGATTCTGGGCATCCCTTATCACGACTCGACGCTTCCCATGCGCATGCGCCTCTCGTTAGAGGCCTTGCGCATCGACCGCGCCGCCGCCAGCATTCTCATGAATCACGTGCCCAACCGGCTGCCCATTGTGGAGGAGGCCGGCATCAGCCTGCAGCTCTCCGGCCACACCCACGGAGGACAGTTCATCCCTTTTACCTGGCTCACCCGGCGCGTCTTCGGCAAGTTCACCTATGGACTGAACAGCTTCGGTGCGCTGCAGATTTACACCTCCTACGGCGCCGGAACGTGGGGCCCCCCCATGCGCGTAGGCACCAGCCCGGAAGTGGTCCTGCTGACTTTTGATAAGCGAATTTGGGACGATAATGGATTTGTATTCCGAGCATGAGGGCGGCCATGACTTCCACGACCATTTCCAGCAAGGAATTTGAAAAAGCCCCGAAGCGCGCGAGCAAAGCAGCCGCCCATGGCCCTGTCTTCATCAACGAACGCGGCCGGCACGCCTACGTGCTGCTCACCGTCGAGGACTATCGGAGGCTAGGCGGCGGGGGAGAGAGCATTGCTGAGTTGCTGGCCATGGCGGAGGAGATTGACTTCGACCCGCCGCGGATGAGCGACGAACCCGTCCGGCCAGCGGACTTTTCCTGATCGTCTCGCTTTGCGCTCAATTAAAATTTCCGCGCAGCCCCGCTCGTATAGACTTGCCTTTCACCTCAAAAGGGGATCGACGATGCGCCTTTCCGGCAAACGCTTTCTTGCCCTCGCAGCCACTGCCTTCTTCCTCGCCTGCATTCCGACCAGCGCGCAAACTTCGCAGGCCGCTGCCTCTACGCCGGACCTGAGTTTCCCCACTGTCCTTTATGGCGCGGCCTACTACAACGAGTACATGCCCGGCGACGACGCGGACCATGCCGCGCGGCTGGCCAAGGACGTGGCCCTGATGAAGGACGCCGGGCTCAACGTCGTCCGCATGGGCGAGTCCACCTGGAGCCTATGGGAGCCCGAAGACGGCCAATTCGAGTACGCCTGGATGGATCGCGTGGTGGACGCCATGGGCAAGGCCGGCATCCAGGTCATTCTGGGTACGCCCACCTACTCAATTCCCGCATGGATGGCGCACCAGCATCCGGAGATCCTCGCCGACCGCATTCCCGACGGCGCGTTTGGCGGCAAGCCGGTCCCCAGCGTCTACGGGCTGCGCCAGAACATGGACACCGATTCGCCCGCCTATCGCTTCTACGCCGAGCGCCTCATCCGCCACATCGTCGCCCACTACAAGAACAACCCCGCGGTGATCGGCTGGCAACTGGACAACGAGACCTCCAGCTACGGCGCCGCGAACCCGGACGTCTTCATCGGCTTCCAGCATTACCTGGAAAAAAAGTTCGTCACCCCGGAGGCGCTCTCGAAGGCCTGGTTTCTCAACTACTGGGGCGAGAACCTGCACCGCTGGGAAGACCTGCCCACGCGCGACGGCACCATCTCCACCGGCTACAAGCTGGAGTGGACGCGCTGGAGCCAGATGCGCGTCACCGATTTTCTTCACTGGCAATCGGTGCTGGTGCGCGAGTGCGCGGGCCCGCGACAGTTTGTCACCACCGATTACGGCAGCATGATGCGCCCGGACGTAAACGAAGAAGACGTTGCCGGTTCGCTGGACCTCATCGCCAACAACATTTACCACTTCGCTCCGCAGGACCAGTACAACGGCTCCTCGCAATCCCTGCAGGGCGACTTCGCGCGCTCCATCAAGCACACTAACTTCCTCGTCACCGAGACCAACGCACAGTCCACCGACTGGAGCTCGTCGCTCCAATATCCGCCCTACGACGGACAACTGCGCGAGGATGTCTATACCCATCTTTCCAACGGCGCCGACATGGTGGAGTATTGGCACTGGGCTTCCATCGCCGCCAACCAGGAGACCTACTGGAAGGGTGTGCTCTCGCACGATCTGGAGCCCAACCGCGCGTATGCCGAGGTGAGCCGGACGGCCCATGAGTTGCAGAAGATCGGCCCGCATCTGGCCGGCTTGCGGATTCACAACCAGGTGGCCATTCTGTGGAGCCGCGACTCCGACAACGCGCTCGAGTTCATGCCTTTCAGCTCCGGTTCGTCCGTGCCCTTGGAGCCGGGCCAGCCCACCGCGAACTACACCACGCTGGTGCAGCAGATGCACCGCTCGCTTTACGACCTGAACATCGGCTCGGACTTTGTGCTGCCCACCACGCAGGATTTTTCGCAATACAAGCTGCTGATCGTCCCCGCACTCTACATCGCCGACGATGCCTTGCTGCAGCGCATCTCGGACTACGTGAAAAACGGCGGCCACGTGGTGATGACCTTCAAAAGCGGCTTCGCCAATGAGAACTCGGCCGTGCGCTCGGTGCGTGCGCCGGGGCCGCTGCGCCAGGCGGCAGGGTTCAGCTACCAGGAGTTTTCGAGTCTCGCGCAGCCTCTCGCGCTCAGGGACGACCCCTTCCAGGCAGGCGCGGGCAATAAGGTCGCCAACTGGGCCGAGTTTCTGATGCTCGAACACGCCAACGCGCTGGCCTATTACGACCATCCCTTCTTCGGCCGCTGGCCGGCCATCACGGAAAATGAATTTGGCTCCGGAAGCCTGCTTTACGAGGGAACCTGGCTCTCAGGCAAGCTGCAAACCGCGGTGCTGAAGAGCGCGCTGGAAAAGGTTGGCCTTACCGGCCCCGACCAGCAGCTGCCCACAGCCATCCACGTGCAGCACGGCGTCAACCGGCTGGGCAAGCGCCTGCACTACTACTTCAACTACTCCGGTGCGGAAGTGAAACTGACTTACGCCTATGGCGCCGGCGCCAATCTGCTGGACGGCAAGCCCGTCGCCAAGGACGCCTCGTTCACGCTGGCGCCATGGGAGCTGGCAATTGTAGAGGAGAACTGAAGCAATTTCCGGAGTGCCGGCAATATGCTGGCCCTTGTCTCCAAAGCGAGACCAGGAACATCGGGATGCCAGTCGCGGGCGCCAGTACCTATTTGACTTCGATCAGGCTGAGAGAGCGGGGCTGCATGTCGATGTCGATCGCGCAAGGCAGTTGCACGGTCCGCTCGCTTGGCTGTCCGTCGATATTGAGAGCCAGCGTTCTGCTTCCTTGCCCTCTCAACTCCACGCGTGGCGATTCGCCCTGATCGGCACAGTTTGCCAGGACAATGCCTATGCGTCCATCTGGTGCCTGCCAGGTTGCGGACTGCACCAGGGGCTCCTTGCCCAACCCGAAGTCGCGCCCCGTGACATTACTCACCGTCCATGGGCGCTCCATGCGCCCATACACCAGAAAGTCGCGCGCAATGGAAGTCCGGAAATGATTCGTCCTCTTTGCCCAGTCGAGAATCGCTCCCTGATCCGGGAAGGCCCGTGTCCATGCCTGATCCCAGTCATATGCAATCAGTCCCTTGTCCCTTAGGGTGAAATTCACCATGTACCCGGTGACTATGGCCCTGCCCACAGAAAGGCGCAGAGCTTCATCATTGACTCGATTCCCAAAGAAGCCCTCATGGCCGTTGCAGTACTCGTGGTACAGGAACGAGTAGAGAGGACATGTCCTGGCGCGGCCATCCCAGATCTGAAAATCCTGGAGGTAAATCTCCGGCGGCGCGCCTTCGCAGGACATCGCCACGGCCGGGTTCACCGACCGCGCAATTGCGGCATCCGCTTTGAGAAGGCTCTTGAAGGTCTCGGTCATCCATGACCCCGGCACCGGGGGATGACCATGGTTGGTGGCGTAGCAGGCCATGGGCCCAGGCCCCTGGTCAAACTGCTGCACGATGCTGGGCCCCAGTTCCGACATCTTGCGCGTCATCTCCAGCACCATCTGGCGGCCCTTTTCGGTTCCAACACAGACCCAATAATTCTTTCTCCAGGGCCACACGTCTTCCACAAAGCTCCCATCGGGCCTGCGCGCCACCGCATCTTCTCCGCCGTTCGCGCGAAAATAAGGCATTCCGTCGTAGCCGGTATTCCCTTGCCAGGTAACCCAGCAAAGGCTGTCTCCGTAGAGGACCGGATGCCAGCCATTCTCTCTTGACTTGGCCATGAACTCGCGCATGGACGCTTCGCCGCCGAGGGGCGGGAAGGCATCCGGCTGGACCCATGGGCCCGGGTGTTCCCAGTTGTAGACGAATGGCATGAGAGGGCTGTCAAGCTCGGCGGCAAGCTTATCCAGGTAAGGCAGCGCATTGGTCGCGGGCGTATATTCGGGGTTCACTGCTGAGGGCGCGTCCCAGTCTCCCGTTCCACGCATCGGGAAGGCGAGCCCCACGGCGGAATCCGTAATCCACTTGGGACAGTCCTTGCGGTCAGCCAGCTTGCTGCCGCAGAACGGCTGCCTGGATGCCCAATCCCGGTAGATCTCCGCCGCTCGATACCAGTCACCGTGGAAGGTCCCGATCACCACGTTATAGGGCAACTTGGTGCTGCCTGGGCCATGGGTGCCGGGGTAATGCCCCAGCCCCAGCGTGACGCCGTCATCCTCCATCACCAGATCGATGAACTTCGGCAACCCTGTTGGATCATCACAGGCCACATAGAGGCCGCCCGCTGAGTTGTAATAGGCCATCAGCTGGGTCGCGGCCCACTGGCCTGGATAATTGGGTGAACGCCATATTTCGGGTACGTTGCGCTGCCGTCCACCCCATATATCCTCCAACCAAAGATCGGGAGTGGTGTTCTCGCTCGATCCCCACTGGCGCTCCAGCGGGGTATGGCGCGACCAGCCAGGGCGCGCGAACGACGCAGGCTCGATCGGCCCCATCAGCGCTCCATCCAGCGAGGAGGAGAGGATGTGGCTGAAGTCGCCTTGTAGCGGGTTGTCGAAAGGCACTTCGATGACCGGGAACTGCACATGGCCAATCCACAAGTTGGTGCCGTTCTTCAGCTCCAGACTCCAGTAGGTTAGCGTCTCATTCTTCGGACATCGAATCGTCACAATCGCATCGACGGGCAACTTGCCGATCTCGTTGTATTCGATGGTGATGGTCTGCCCTTTTTCATCTTCGACTTTGTTGACGGTCACCCGCTTCGCCTCAGAAGAAGTCGCCAGCTTGAACTCCGCATGATCGTTCATGAATTCAATATGGAAGAGCGGCAAACGAACATGATCTCCAATGAGCAATTCGCGGTCGACGCCAAATGTGGACTGCAGCGAAGCGATGGTGCCTCTTGCCGCGTCGATCAGCAATCGATAGCCGTCATTGACAACCGCCACAGGCGGCGGGGAACTGGCTTCGCGGGAGACGGTGACGGTGGTGTTCTGGGCTGCCAGGGCTGGGGTTGATTCGCCGGCAACGATCGCCGCGGTGCCGAGCGGCAGGCACGAGGAGGCAGCTGTGGAAGCGGCAGCGGAGAGGAAGCGGCGGCGCGAAAATCCAGTGGCTTCCGACGAAGTCTGATCCTTTTCTTCAGGCATAACTGCCTATCCTCTTGGCGGCCGCACAAGGCTGTCAAGTGGGGTCAAGGAACGTATTCCCCAATGCAGCCGGAATGCTCCGGATTGGGCTAGAATGGAGCTTCTTTCCTGCCAGGGATCGACGAGCTCGAGAGCAAGGAGAAGGCAGACCTGATGAGCGAAATGACGACCGCACTCCGGTCCAGCCAAACTGTGTTGCGAACGCGCCTTCACGGGATAGAGCTGCTGCTGAATGCCCGCCTCAACAAGGGCACCGCCTTCACCGCCGAGGAGCGCGACACGTTTGCGCTGCATGGCCTGCTGCCGCCGCACATCGGCACGCTTGAAGACCAGCGCGCACGGCGCATGCGGGTTCTCGCCGGCCGCGATAGCGCGTTTGGCAAATACAGCAACATGCGTGACCTTCAGGACAACAACGAGACCCTCTTCTACTCGCTCATTGCCGAGCACGTTGAGGAGTTACTGCCCGTTGTCTACACTCCGGCCGTGGGCGAGGGCTGTCAGCGCTTCAGTGAAATCTGGCGCAAGCCGCGCGGCCTGTTCATCAGCTATTCCAACCGCGACCGCATCGATCGGATTCTCTCCGACCCGCGCTACGACAATATCCGCTGTATCGTGGTCTCCGACGGCGAGCGCATCCTCGGCCTGGGCGACCAGGGCGCGGGCGGCATGGGCATTCCCATCGGCAAGATGGCGCTCTACACGGCGCTGGCCGGCATCCCGCCCGAGCACTGCTTGCCCGTGCTGCTCGACGTGGGCACCGACAACGAGGCGCTTCTCAACGATCCGATTTACATCGGCTGGCAGCACAACCGGGTGCGCGGCCAGGAGTACGAGGACTTTGTCGAAGCCTTCGTCTCCGCCGTCGAGCGCCGCTGGCCGCACATTCTGCTGCAATGGGAAGACTTTGCTGGAATCAACGCCGCGATGCTGCTGGAGCGATATCGCGACCGGCTCTGCACCTTCAACGACGACATTCAGGGCACGGCCGCCGTCACCACGGCCACGCTGCTGGCCGCCGTCAACGCCACCGGCGTTCCGCTCAAGGACCAGACCATCGCCCTGTTCGGCTCCGGCGGCGCGGGTGTGGGCATTGCCAACCTGCTGGTCGCAGCCATGCAGGAAGAAGGCCTGAGCGAGGCCGAGGCGCGCTCGCGCATCTATGCCTTCAATCGCTATGGATTGCTGGTGGAAGGAGCGCGCGGCATCCGCGAGAGCCAGCAGCCGTGGGTGCATCCACGCGCCGATCTCGAAGGCTGGCAGATCTGCGTCGGCCAGGATGTTTCGCTGCTCGACGTAGTGAGGAATGCGGGAATCACAGCGCTGGTCGGCACGTCGGCGCAGGCAGGCGCGTTTAGCCAAGAGGTCGTGCGCGCAATGGCCAGCCACACGCCGCGGCCCATCATCTTCCCGCTCTCCAATCCAACCTCGTGTGCCGAGGCCACGCCCGTTGACCTGCTCCGCTGGACCGAGGGCCGCGCCATCGTCGGCACCGGCAGCCCGTTTGCGCCGGTTGAGGTCGACGGCAAACTGATCCCCATTGCGCAGACCAACAACTCCTATATCTTTCCTGGCCTGGCGCTGGGCATTCTTGTATCCCGTGCCCGGCGCGTCACCGACAGCATGATCATGGCAGCTGCCAAAGCGCTTGCACAGCTGTCTCCGGCACGCGAAGACAGGAACGGCCGCCTGCTTCCGCCCATAGCGGAGTCGCGCAAGGTGGGCATGATTGTGGCGGAAGCCGTGGGCCGGCAGGCGATTGCGGACGGTGTCTCTGCAATGGTGGACGAAACCAGGCTCAAGGATGAGCTTCAGGCCTATGTTTGGGAGCCGGTTTACTTACCTTACGAGCGGTTGCTCTAAGGAAGCTCTGCGCAAGCCGGCGTTTTGAAAGGACACAGCTTTACAGGCTGCGGAAAAAATCGTTCGGGCGGTAGGCCGGGGATTTATCCCCGGCACAAAGCCAATTAAATCAATGAGGGCTTCATCCCCTGAGGTGCGCTTCTTGGGCATTTTGCCTGAAACAAGACCTTTTTCCGCGGCCTGTTCAGCCGTGCCGCAGGGAGAAATGGAAAGAGGCATGGCTTTAGCCGCCGAGGGAATGTAAATGTTTGAAAATACTTTGCCTCGGAGGCTAAAGCCCGATAATTCATGCAACATCGGGCGGCGTGGCTCAAGCCACGCCCTTTCAAAACGCGGTAAATGGAACTTATTCAGAGCTTCCCCAGCTCAGACATGCACAGAAGATTACATCGGAACGAAACGCCAGTGGTTCATTGTGGTTTGAAAAGGGGAGCCAGGGCGGCTCCCCTTTGGTTTGTGGCGTACGCGATTGATTTAATGCTTGCCTTCCAGTTCATCGGCGAGGGCGTTGGCGTTGTATAGCTTGCGCAGGCCTTCGATCATGCCGGCTGAGTGGACGGCGACGGCACGGTTTTTGGCGCCGTCGTAGACAAAGTCGCCGGCCATGGACTCGATGTTGCCGTCGAAGATGAGGCCGACGAGTTCGCCGTCGCGGTTGACAACCGGCGAGCCGGAGTTGCCGCCAATGATGTCGCCGGTTGAAACGAAGTCGAGGGGCGTGGCCAGGTCGAGCTTGTCGCGACCGGCTGCTTCTTTGGGTGTCAGGTCGAAGGGCGGCTTGTTACTGAAGCTGGCGGCGCGGTCGTAGAGGCCGTAGAAGGTGGTGAAGGGCGGGGCGATGGTGCCGTTGTAAGCGTAGCCAGTGACGGTACCGTAGCTGAGACGGAGGGTGAAGGTGGCGTCGGGATAGGCGTCTTTGCCGTAGACCAGGAAGCGGGCCTTGCCGATCTTTTCGCCCTCCTTGGTGACCACGCTGCCGATCTGGTCGCGCAGGTGGCGGCTGGTTTCGCGCACCAGCGGATCGACGCGGCGGGCGGCCACGATCATGGGATCGGTGGATGCGGCCACGGCTGCCTCGCCGCCATCAAGGAGCGATTTGCGGAAGGCGGGGTCTGCGAGCTTGGTGCCATCGATGAGTGCGTTGACGGTCTGGTCGATGGCGCCGCCATGAAGCAGGGCCTGGAGGTAGGCGTCCTTGGCGCCCAGCTTCTCTTCGCCGAGGGTGAGGGCGGTGGTCATGTAGAGCTTCTCGGTCGAGACGTCGACCGCGGCAGGCGAGTTGAGCTGGAAGAGGAGCGAGGGCAGGTTGGCGTCGTGGTATTGAGCCAGGCGATCGCCGTCGGGCTTCTTGATCTCGGCAACGTATTGGACAATGTTGAGCGCCATGCCGAACAGGCGGCTGTCGGTGCGGCGGAAGAACTGCGCATTGAACTCGGGCTTGTACTGGTCTTCAATGCGGGCAATGGTGTCCCAGGCATCGCCGTAGGCTTTTTGCCACGCGGGATTGGCGGCGACCTTGGCGCGGAAGTCGGCCTCGTCAGCCTGCTTCTTGGCGAGGAGGTCGGGATCGGCCAGCGCATCTTTGCGGCCGATATATACTTTGAGGCCGTTTTGCAGGCTGAAGATGGTGCTGCCCACCAGACGAGCCTGCTCCGGGCTCTGCGCGGCGAAGGCCTGGGCGGTGGCGATGCGGCGCTGAAGATACTCCGTGAGGGCGGGTCCGATGACGTCGCGCTGCACGAGCAACTGCGAGACCGTGTCGTCGCGCTCCGTGGAGCCGGGATGGCCGGAGATGAAGATGAGCTCGCCGGGCGCGGCGCCCTTGGCACTCCACTTGAGGAAGTTGTCCGTGCGCAGGGGCTTGCCGTTGTCGTAGACGCGAAACAGGGCCATGTCCAGGTCGTAGCGCGGATAGGTGAAGTTGTCCGGATCGCCGCCGTAGAAGGCCGCCTGCTGCTCGGGAGCAAACACCAGGCGGACGTCGGTGTAGGCCTTGTACTGGTAGAGCCAGTATTCGCCGCCCTGGTAGAAGCTCACGATGTCAGAGCGGAGGCCGGTCTTTTCTTTGCTTTCGCGGGTGATGGCGGCGATCTCCGCCTCGCGGGCCTTGAGAGCCTTGGCGTCGTCGCTGATACCTTTGGCCGCGCCCTGCACGCGGGCGGTCACGTCTTCCATGCCGACGAGTACATTGACTTCCATGTCGGGCGACTTCATCTCCTCATCCGGCGTGGCGGCATAGAAGCCGTTGGCCAGGTAGTCGTGCTCGGCTGTCGAGTTCTTCTGCAACTGGCCGCGCGCCACATGGTGGTTGGTAAGCAGCAGGCCGTTGGGGCTGACAAAGGAGCCCGACCCGCCGTCGTCCAGGCGCACGCTGGCCAGGCGCAGATGGTCAAGCCAGGCCTTGGTGGGCGTAAAGTTGTACTTGGCCTTGAGCTGCTTGAGCGGCGGATTGTCGAAGGTCCACATGCCTTCCTCAGCGTGGAGGATGGGCGCGGCGGCCAGCAGAACCGCAGTCGACAGAAGCAGGGTGGAGCGGAGTGTGCGAGAAAACATGGGAACCTCTTCGGTTAGATTGTCAGCGAACCGGCAGGTGAGCAGGCTGGCAAGTCGGTGAGCGAGAAATTCTTGAACTTCAAGGGTAATCCACCCGGAAGAAGTTTGCAGGGAAGTGAGGATGGAGGAGGGAATCGAGCCCGAGCGCAGCGGGCTTGATTCCCTGAATCGATTGGAATCTGCTACCCTTGCCTGTTTCGATTGATCGCCGGACGGGCAGGTGCATTCATGGGTTTCAGATTTCAGAACTTCGACTTTCTTCATCTCGATGCCAGCTTCAGCGAAGACGAACTGCTGGTGCGGCGCACGGCGCGCGAGTTTGTGGAAGACAACATCGTCCCCATCATTGAGGAGTGCTTCCGCACGGAGCGCTTTCCGCGCGAGCTCGTCCCGCTCATGGGCGAGTTGGGCTTCTTTGGCGCCAACCTCGAGGGCTACGGCTGCGCCGGCATGTCCAACGTGGAGTATGGACTGGTGACGCAGGAACTGGAGCGCGGCGACTCCGGACTGCGCAGCTTTGTGAGCGTGCAGTCGGCGCTGGTGATGTATCCGATCTACACCTTTGGCTCCGAGGAGCAGAAGAATACCTGGTTGCCGGCCCTGGCCAGCGGCGAGAAGCTGGGCTGCTTCGGCCTCACCGAGCCCGGCTTCGGGTCCAATCCCGGAGGCATGACCACCACCGCGCGTAAGTCCGGCGACGGCTACTCCATCACCGGCGAAAAAATGTGGATCACCTCCGGCTCCATTGCCGACGTGGCCGTGATCTGGGCGAAGGTTGAAGATGAGCAGAACAAGGTCCGCGGCTTTCTGGTCGAGACGGACCGGCCGGGCTTCCGCGCCTTGGACGTGCACGGCAAGTGGAGTCTGCGCGCCTCGGTCACCAGCGGGTTGTCGTTGCAGGATGTGCATGTGCCCGCGAGCAACTTGCTGCCCGGCACCGGCGGTTTGAAGAGCCCGCTCATGTGTCTCAACCAGGCGCGCTACGGCATTGGCTGGGGCGCCATCGGCGCTGCCATGGCCTGCTACGACACGGCACTGCAATACGCCAAGGCGCGCAAGCAGTTCCATGGCATGCCCATCGCCGGCCATCAGCTCATCCAGGAAAAGCTGGTGTGGATGGCGAGCGAAATCTCGAAAGCCCAGTTGCTCAGCCTGCACGTGGGACGGCTCAAGGACGCAGGCAAAGTCGGCCATCAGCATATCTCAATGGCCAAGCGCAACAACGTGTGGATGGCTCTGGAAACCGCGCGCATGGCCCGCGATATTCTCGGCGCGAATGGCATCACGGACGACTACCCGATCATGCGCCACATGATGAATCTGGAAAGCGTGAAGACCTACGAGGGCACGCACGATATTCATGCGCTGATCCTCGGCCAGCACCTGACTGGGATTGCGGCTTACTGATTGCGCCGCCGTGGGTCTGCGCTGTTGCCGGTCACGGCAACTCTTGCGCTGGTCCTCGCCTTCCGCATATTGGAGATCGTCCCATCGCTCGGCTAGAGTGAGAGCAACCGCGTATGCCGAGCTTGCGTGGAGAGAAAGAGCCGCCCTTGCAGAGTCCCTTGCGCAAACTTGCCGCTGCCGCCATCGTCGTTGCCGGCGTGTGCGCTGTTGTCCTCATTTACAGCATCGGCCTGAGCAATAAGAACGCGGCCGGGCGCGACTTCATCTCCTACTGGGCTGCGGGCCAGCAGCTTGTTCACGGCAAAAACCCTTACGACTTTCAGGCCGTGCGCACCCTGGAATTGGCCGCCGGCCGCGACCCCGCCGAGCCGCTGCTGATGATGCGCAATCCGCCGGTGGCCTTTTTTGTCGCGTGGCCGTTGGGCCTGGTCAGCCCGAAGACCGCGCTGATCGTCTGGCTTCTGCTGCTCATGGCCGGGGTGTCCGTGGCCATCCTGCTCATCTGGATCATGCACGGCCGACCCGATTCGCGTCTGCATCTGCTGGGCTACGCGTTTGCGCCTGTGCAGGCCTGCTTTCAAGCTGGACAATTCGGCGTTTTTCTGCTCCTCGGCGTCATTTTCTTTCTCTACTTCCATCGCACGCGGCCTTTCCTTGCCGGAGCCGCGCTGTTGCTCTGCTCGCTCAAGCCGCATCTGTTTTTTCCCTTCGGCGTAGCGCTGGTCTTGTGGTCTGTCGCGACAAACTCCTGGCGCATCCTTGCCGGCCTCGCCACTGCGCTCGCTGCAAGCTGCGCGCTCTCGTATGCGCTCGACCCGCATGCCTGGGCGCAATACTCGTTCATGATGCATGCCGGCGGCGCGCTCGATGAAGCGGTGCCCACGCTGAGCGTCTACCTCCGCA